>Ga0193964_1000005_pt1 | contig 129780 bp, 216 predicted proteins | sample FB_7_MG_FD_140323 | JGI IMG/M metagenome (GOLD analysis project Ga0193964, IMG submission 140323) | Microbial mat bacterial communities from the Broadkill River, Lewes, Delaware, United States - FB_7_MG | ecosystem: Environmental > Aquatic > Freshwater > River > Microbial mats | place: USA... | reverse complement strand
CTTTCACCGATTACAAACACAAAATCATCTATCCATCCATCAAAGCTAGGGATAGTGGTGTCTGATGTTCTTCTTCTTCCTATACACAATGGTACATCGGCATCATCAATGTTGTCGGTTTCTGAATAGGTTGTTACCAATACTCCATCTAGAAAGGTTCTTATTGTATTTCCTTCCTTACTGATTGCCACATGATGAAATTGATTATCCTGTGGTATTGCCGTTGTTACATTTATATTATTATCATTTGCGCCAGTGTCTCTGTAGTACATTGTTATAATATTTGATGCTTCAAATCTAAGATTCCAACCATCAGTATTTACAGTAGATCTCCCCATAACGGCTTGCTGTACCCCAAAATTATTTGGTCTTACCCAGAAGTGTATTGTAAAATCATTTGCACCTATATTTCCGGGGTTCGAGAAAGTATATATATAACTAGAACTTCCGTCCAATAGTAAGCTACCCGTTCCAAACTTCTTTGCAGATGTATTTACTTGTGCACTTCCACTTGGATACCACACCCTTGTTATTTCATCTGGGAAATCTGTTGACCCATCTATTCCATCAAAATGTAGAACTGATTTGTAATTACTATTCGTTGTGCTATTTTCTGTTAACGATACTATGGCATTAGTGCTATCTAGCCTATCTCCTACTCTTGGCTCTTGCGCCGATTCTTTAAGTTTGATTTCTCTTGTTCCAGAAAAGGTACCATCAGATTTTGCTTCGTATAATCCCGGTTCATTAAACGAAACAACTTCTTCAGATGTGTTTATAGTTGCTGTAGTTTCTAATGTATCGATCCCTTCATCATCATCAAATGTATAAAACGCACCATATCCGGTTTGATTTACAAATGATAAAATATCTTCTTGCTCAAGTCTAGCCTTAATTTCTAATACGTCTTGTTTTACTTCTCCTATTTGATTTTCTACAGACGCATTAATTTCACTTTGTAATTGATTCCAGTCATCGGCGCTTATATTATTTACTTCTAGGACTGCTTGGAGTTGTTGTAATAACTCCTGCTCTCCTCCTGTTCCGGCGTACACTTGACCAGAAGTAGTACTTGTCTCATTGAAATCACCAGTTGTAGTTCTGCCTATCTTTATAATCAATTCCCCATATCTATTGGCTTCCCAATATCTCTCCTCAGGGATATCACTTTTTACTTGTAAAGCCATTTAAACCTCCTTTCGATTTAATACTTATCTGTAATCGTAAAGGATTCCAATTGTAATGACATATTTACATTCTGAACCTTTACTCTATCTGATGGTGCTATTGTCAAACCACTTTGAATTTTTACTCCACTCACATTTGATGTGTCTCCATCAAACAGAATAGTTGCTGTATTTGTCTGTATTGATACTACAGTTGCCAGCTTGAATTGTCGTGGTTTTGTTGTTCTAATTTTTCCTTTGATTTGTTCATCTATTAAATTATAAAAATCATCATATGGTTTGAAATTAGTTGCCATATCAAACTCCTATCTCTATAGTTCTTTGACCATCTATTGATGCTTGAGTGTTTTTTCTTAATGGTAAATTAATTTGTCTCACTTGGAATCTACCGTCAGATATGCCAATTCTACTATCTGTTACTTGTATAACTCTTCCCACATCTAGGTTGTCTACTGGGAAGAATGATATATTTAAAGTTTCACTAATTGATGTTGATTGATCTAATTCATAATTCGCTCGTTGTTGTGCCAATGTATCATTATAAATAACATCATCTCCAATAAACTCAGACCTTCTTCCTATTCTGCTTATACTAACAGAGCCTGTTGTTTGCTCTGCGTTTGCGTCATGAGTTATACCATCATCCCACGTAATACCCTCTACTCTTATTGAATTCTTCAATTTGTTTACTTCATATCTACTGTTCAAGCTAGACTTTAAAATATCATCTTCTTTAAAAGTAACAACTGGAGGTTCATTTTCTGGGTTGATAATTGCTTCAAATCTGGGATATCCTTCTTCATCAAAATAAACAGTGTACCCTATCGCTTCACATAACTCATTCATCGCATCAAAATAGGTTTGACCTTTATCGACATAAAAACTATACGGAGCAGTGAATGAATTAGCTTCTGGTATTAGTGGTTTTATATCATATGCTATTTGTATGCTATCATCATCTGCTATTTGAAATAATTCTTCCATTACTGTTACAACATTTTTTCCTTTTTCAATATATATTGTATTTTCTAATTTTCCAGATATTGTTCCATCTAAATATGAAAATTTATCATACAGTTCGAAAGTAGTCGTTGATTCTGAGTTGTAGTTATTAGAAAGATTAGGTTCTCCTATTACATAGATTCCTTGTGGAAATAGTACTTCTACTCCATCATTTATAATGCCGGTTTCTATCTTAAATTTATTATCAAACCATATTTTGTCATCATTAGGACTCAAAGTGTATTTATTGTCTAGGTTAACAAATTTTATACTTGCAGTTCTTCTTGAACCATTTTGAAATGATATATTTAAAGTTCCATCTATAATGTCATCCGTAAGTTCTCTTATTTCATTTTCATCCTTGTCTAACAAAGTAACTCTAAAATAATATTGTATCAATGATTTTTTTATATCTTCTAAATAATCTCCAAATTGAGCCATTACTCAATCACCTCGCCTATTTCCAACCAGTCAAAGCTAACATCGTAAGGTTGTTCATTTTTATTTGCAGTAAAGTTATTTGTCAATAGATCTCTATATTTCCAATTAAACGTATGAGTATCTACTAACCACTGTTGACCACTTCCGTTTTTTAATATCTTTTCTTCGCCATTTTCAATAAAATTTTTCAACTCATTTAATATTGCATTATTAGGTTCTATTATACTATCATTGTTACAAGTAAGTGGAAATGTGGTTAATCCACCACTATCAAAACTTTGTTTCCCTCTTGATATCTGCTTATATTTAGAGAAATTGTCAAACTCTGCTCTAGATCTATTTAAATTTATTGAATCACTATTTATCTCAACATCAAATATGTACTGTGTTCCGGTACTTGTTTCAGCATCATAATCTAGTGATGTTAAACTCCAACCCCAAAAATCCATACTTACCTCCTCACTTATTAATAACTGCCCTTTTATTCCATTGCTAACTGACTGAACTGCATATTCATATTCTTGACCTGATTGTGCTCTTATATCTAAATAATTTGTAACAGCAGTATTAGGCAATGTTGCAAGCAATGTAAAACTTGTTGTTCCAACTTCCCTACGTAATATATTCCAATGTGTTATTGGTAAATCACCTTGTTGAAAGTTTCCCAAATTTAAAGAATCTTCAAAATGACCTAAGAACATCGTCAGGGTTCCAAACTCTTGTTCTGTTACAAGATCGAATATTTCAGTCTCAGTAAGAAGTGTATTTAATCCATTCAATTCATCTAAATCAAACGACCCACACATTTCAAAAAAGTCAAAATCCGATTCAGTAGGAGGTATTGCCGATTGTAGCAAATTTGCTCCCACAAATGAGTTTACTCCTATTAACATTTCTACCTCCTTGTGTTATTATGTAAAAAGGGGAGAGTAATCCCCTATAATTTAACCAAAACTTTATCAGCTATTTTTCTAGCCATATACATTTCATTTGCAACTAAATCACTAGCCGTTAAAGCCGTTTCTGTTCCAGCGACTATTTTTTCAAGTGGAATTGCATCATTTTCATTGATTTTAATTGTGCAAGCCCCTGTGTTAGCATTAGCTACAACAATAGTAAATAAATCATTAGTCAGTGGTTCATATTCTAGCCCTACAACGATATTATCAGCAGTTCCTGTGTCAAGTTTAACTGTTCCGATATAATCAGCTACAGCGTCAATTTCATTTCCTAATCTACTGATAGCTTCACTGTTAGAGTTCACTTGTGCTGGTTGATTCAGATTAACCGTATACTCAACTTCACCTACTACAGCACTTGTTTGCTCGATAGTTCCACCTTTAGTTAACAGGAATTGTTGAGATTCGTGTTGTTCTTGGATTGGTTCATCTAGTTGGCAAATCAAATTAAGATTGTTAGTTCCCAAATATGATTTGAATCCAGCTAAATCATCAGATGGTAGTTCGGTTGTAGGAACATAAATCAATAATGCGCCACTAAAGTTTAATATTCCATTCTCGGTTAATAATGCTGATGACACGCTAACAGCCCTATAAGTTCCAAGACCATCATAACCAATTGCATAATCGTCAATACCTAAACCTTGTCCATCTATTAAATTGTTATCAGTTACAAAACCTGATAATGAAATCTTTGATAAGTCCGAATTAGAACCATTTCCGTTTGTATAACTTCCCCACGCTTCAGTACCATCAAATACTTCAGCTGACTTGTCAATAGGAAAAGCATTCCTAACAACCTCACCAGTATTAACATTGTAAGTATCTACAACGTCATTAGGTAATGATTTCAAATCTTCAGGCAATGAAATGGTTGTTTTATTGTATGCTTTATAATCTGTGGCTGTTGTGCCTAGTTCAAGTTGTAAAGTATCTTTGTCCAATATGCTTGAAGAATATTCGATATAGTAAGCGTTACTAGGTGTTAAAACGTCGCTAGAATTAAAACTACCTTGTATGTACGCACCACTAAAGTCTGTTAGTCTGTACCTGAATTCGGGCGGTGTAAAACCACTAAATTTATACGTTTTGTTAGGCTGTATTCTTTGTTTTGTTCTAAATAGCGATTTGTCAACAACGTTTGATAAAGATCCTTGACTTATTCTTTCTCCGTAAACAATCTCGTCGCTATTCTTATCAAACTTATTCTTACCCACAACCGACATATCACCGTTAACGTTGTTGATGCCTAAATCTAATTCAGATTGTATTGATGTGTCTAATGTTTGGTCTCCTTCTAGGATTGCAAGTATTTCGTAGTCTGTATAGTCACCACTAACTCCGCTTGTTTTTCTTAGTTCTAAATATGTTCCAGTTACTGTTGCAGACGTTGTAAATAATTGTTTTCTTAATCCTTTATTTTTATTTAATGCTATATCAGAATCTATTACAGTGCCATCGCCTGTTAGTGCTAAAGTAGCCGAACCCGTATCGTCAGTAACTAAATATATTAGCGTGTATTGCTTCGAGTTTGATAATACTATTGGCAATCTATCGTATTCTGAGCCACCAGCTTGTACTAAATGTATACCATCAGCACCCTTAGTTGTTCCGGCACCAGCAATAACATGATTAACATAATCAACACCGTTATCAGCTAAATTAACCCACGATTGACCATCAACCACAATTTCATTGAACCCATCGACTACCAAGTCTTTGTATGTGTCACCACCTACTTGGGTGATTGGTTGTTGTTGGGTGATTAGATTTGAGGTTTTAACTCCATCTCTAGTTAGTAGCTTCCATTTGTCTCTACCGGTATCCCATTGAAGTTCGTTTACACCATCCATCATACCAGTCGTTAATGCATATTCTACATTTCCACCTAGCCATATGATATCTTTTACTCCACCACCATTTAAATTAAGTGTTGAAGCTCCAGTGTTTGGGTTAGCAGTTTCTAAATTTAATCTGAAGCCATCTACCAAAGTAACTCCAGTTAAAGTTGTTTCGTAATCATTGGTATTTGTGTTGTCTGCCGATTTATACACACCTAGTTCTTGGTCTAATCCAGAACCAGCAGAAAGACTATCAATTCTTGACTTCATACCATCCAAGGCTTGTGTTAAGTTGGAGCCAGTATTCTGTGATAAGTTCTTTGAATTATTTGTTGTATGGGCATCTACTTTAGAAGTAGCTATGTGGTCACTAAAATTGCTCCCATTATCATTTCCTTTATCTTCATTTTCCCTCATTTGATTGTCTATTATAGTAAATGCATTTGGTATATCAATGCCTATTGTCTGTGATTTATCATCTGTCAACTGTGGTTTAGGTAAATTATAATTTGTAGTTGGTGTTGACATTAATACCTCCTTCCTTATCTTAAAACAAGTTTAAAATTGTTATCTATAAACTCTGTCCATGTATCGTATGCTTCACCGAATTTTATCCATGACCAATCTGGTGAATCATTCCAAGTTGTTTCTCTTAACCATATATCTTGATCATCTATTAATTCATACCAATCAGTATCTTGTTCTAAACTTGCTATATCATCCCACGTATCCTGTAGAAAAGTACGGATATATAAAGTGTCGCTAGAAATTCCTACCAGTAGATAATCATCTGGTAGTTCATAAATAGGGTCACTATATACTTCTCTACCATTTCTTCTATAGTAGAATCTCTGTAAAGTTGAATCATATCCAACTCTGTATTTTATTTCATTATTCTTTTTTAGAACCCAGAAATCACCATCATGAGAACTATCTAATTTTATCCAAAATGTAATTGTAAAATTCTGTGGAATAGGTCTAGTGATTAAATTTACATTCAAGCAAGCGTCGTCTAACCTGAGCGATTTATTAAATTTGCCATCTACATACGAGAATGTGCCTATTACTTCTCCTATTAAATTAATTATATTTGCGTAGTCTACTTCAATTGATGTATACTCAGGTCTAGATGTCACTTCTATACTAGGAGAATCCTCTGGCAATGTATAACTAGCCGTAAAACTTTCTCGTGTTGATGTTGTTGTAACATTATTTTGGTTAACCACACGAACGTCTATTTTATATGTTACTCCATTCTCAAACCCTGAGAATTCGTATTCAATTGTCTCGCTCAATATGATTGGACTAACTTCTAATATTTCATCTATATCATTATATAATGTCCATTGGTATGTCTTTACTTTGACACCTTGTGCTTGTACATAAGTAGCTGTAAAGTTTTTAAACTGACTAACGGCACCTATCGGATCTATTGTTACAGTTGGTGTAGCCAAAGTTTTAAAAAGTGCAAATCTTACATTTGTTCTTTCTTGACCATTTCCAACTACCGTAACTTTCCACACATAATCATTTGCATTTAATAATATCAAAGCCGTCAAGTCATAGAACTCGTTCTGTGATGAAATTACACCACTATCATGTATTGCTGATGATGTATCTGAAATTAGGTAAATTTGAACCCTATACGATGTCTGAGTTTCACTTGAATCAGATATAAAACTCCAATTAAATCTAATTATTTGTGTTGCATCCACACCTTCCCCAGAAACAGGAGAAATGGGGATTGGATTATAAACAGCCATACACCCACCTCCTTACGATCTAGTTCTGTTATAGCGTTTCATATTTTGTATTTCGCTCATGAATGACTGAGCGTCATTTTCACTTTTAACATTTGGAAACTTCAGGTCTCCATAAAAATTCATTACTTCTCCGCCATTACTACCCATGTTTGATAATTTAGGCATATTGGCAAAACTGTGTAATGTTTTAGCATTCTGCATAGCACTTCCATTAGGTAATCCTACTGCGCTAACCAATCTAGATACCTGTGCTGGATTTGATACTACTTCATCTTTATGAAGCATAGCTAGTCCATCTGATAGAGTTCTACCGCCAGTATTCAATCGTTCATAATCGTGACCTATATCTGGGTCATTCTTTAAATGTTCATAAGTACTTCTAGGTAATTCTGCTACCTGTCCATCACTTTTTCTTTTGACTAATACTGTATCTGGATCACCTGTATCTTTATATTTAGATTCTTTTTTCTCTTCAATCTTAGCTTTGGCTGATATCTGTTGATTGTTTAATTCTTCAATTTTGCTGATTGTATTTGCAATTTCATTTTGGAATGATGACAATACTGAACTATTATTATTTAACCATTCATCCCAGTAGCCATTTTGATCAGCTAATTCTAAATCAGTTATATCAGACATTTCACTCATTGCATCTTTGACTTTATCAACTTGCTTATCATAAGATTTCTTGAGTTCATTTTCTTGCTTCTTTAGTTTGTCAATCTGATTTTGTAATTTCTTCTCTTCGGCGTCCTTTTCAGCGTCAATTCCATCTTGTCGAATTTCTTCTTCAATTCTGGAAATTTCTTCTTGTTGAGCTTTAAGTGCTCTTGGGTCGGCTTCAAATACAAAACCTACTCCTTCACGGAATACTCTTACATTTTTCTCTTGACTGATATTCTGAAGTTTCTGCATAGCTTTTTCAAGTTCAATTTGTTTTTCAGCTTGTTTTATTGCTTCTTCTTCAGCTTTACGTTTCTCTTGAAGTAAATCTAATTCTTCCTCTTTTTTATCAATTGAGTTTTCAAGTTTTTCAGCATCTTTATCGTATGCATCTTCTAGTGCTTCAAGTTGTTCATTGAATGCATCAGTAACTCTATTTTCAAGTAAATCAGCTTGCTTTTCAAGTTTATCATTGAATTCCTCAAGTAGAGTGATTGAATCGTCGATTGATTGATTGAGTTGACCATCTATCTCAGATTGAACGGATTTAATTTGATTACCATATTGATACCATTCTAGTGTACCTTCACCAACTACTTCTTGCAATTTTTCAAGTATTCCAATTTGTTGCTCACGTAATGAATTCTTCTCATCTAATGTTTCAGTGTAATCTTCTTGTGCTTGTAATAAATTAAGAGATTCAGTTAATGCTTTGATTTTCTTTTCTTGCTCAGTCAATACTTTAGTTGTCTTGTCTGATGTGTTATTTAAATCATCCAAACCTTTTATATATTTATTCTCAGAAATTGTTAGTGCTTCAACTTCGTCTCTTGCACCAGATATTAGATTCTGATAGGTTTTAAAAGTGTCGAATTGTTCTGGCGATAAGAAACCCTCTGATAAAACAATACTAGCCTTAAAAGCTTCAAATTCTTGCTCATATGCCGTTATCCTTTTTAAGACCTCTTCTTTTGTAGCTCTTGTTTTATTGATTTCAGCCTGTATTCTAGCTCTAGCTTCTGCTTTTCCTGCATCAGACATGAATTCATAGTCTTCAGTTATTTCTTTTATTATATCCTCAACGCTAGACATTGATTCTTCTAGGTTTTCATTAGCCTCAGTTTGATCTTCTGTTACCTTTGTTGAACCATATAATTTTTCTTCCCAATAAGCTTGTAATGCTGTGCCATCTTCTACTTTTTGGTTTAGAGATTCTTGAGAATCGAGATACTTTTCCAAAGACCCATTAGCTAAGTTTTGAGACTTTTCATATGTCTCTATTACCAGATTATAATCAGCCTGTTTTTCTATAGCATCTTCTAAATTATCAACTAATCTAGATGTATAGTCAACCCCGCTACCCGGCTTTGTTATTTCTCTGAGTCGTTCAACTTCTTCATTTACTTCGTCAATCTTCTCTTTTGCTTCTGTGTATTCATTTATAAGCTTCTGTAGAGTTAACTCTGCATTTAGCTTTATATTCTCTTTTTGCTCATCATTTAACTTTCCCCATTGGGCTATACTTTCATCTAACTCGCTGTTGAAAGTTTTTGTGTCTTGTATTAACTCTTTGTGTTGCCTTGACAGTGTTGCTTGTACCGCTACTACTGCGGCGATAACACCTGCTATGCCACCCATTGCTACTGACAATGTGCTTATTCCAACAGAAGCCAACCCCGCCGATACACCTAGACCATCTATTGATATTGCAAGTTTGTATATAAAATTCATTAAACCCACTGCTTTTGTTGCAACCATTTCCCCTTTGAGGGCTATGAATAGTGGAATGGTGATTGCGAGTGCAGTATTTAATAATCCAAAGTCATCCTCAATTACTAACAATGTATCTGCAAAATCAGTACTTGTGTCAACAAGTGATTTTATTGCATCGCTTGAAACTATTGTTGTGAAGAGTTCTTCCATAGAATTTTTAAAATCTGCCGTTTTACCAGCCAAACTTTCTGAGAAGATAGCATTAGCTTCCAACGTTGTTCCGTAAGAATCCATAGCTACATCAGTTCGTTCTAAAATCGTATCCATCTCCCGTAATACGACGTTTAATACTTTCTTTTGTCTTGTCAAATATACCCAGTGTTTCCACTTATTTACAATTAGGGTTTAGACTATATCTTCATCCTTAACTTAATATTAGGATGTTCGGCACTTCCAGATAAGGAGTTTCGCCTTAAATGTACGAACTTCATAACCATATTGTTTAACTTAGGTCGTATGTTCTAGTCGTTGCACCTTCGAGGAAATTTCTTTCCAAGCTTGGCACAGAATTACCCACGTCTTTACGTTTGGACTTCCTCTGTTAGCATATCTATTGATATACACCCTATATTTATAGGTTCACCGAATTCTTGATATATGTTACCATATATACGAGCTACAAAATTAACCCGCTAATTCAAATGCTATTGCTTCTCTAGTTGTGCTACTCCAATTTTCTTGTGCTTGTGCTATTTCTTGCAACACTTCAAATCTATTTCGGAATTCACCATCTGAGTCTCTTAGATTGATTCCTTGTTGTTTTAGCATTTCATCTAATTTTGAAACAGAATCTCCACCTTCTCTGGTGACTCTACTCATCCTGCTTAGTACGGTTACTAATCCACTAGCTATTGTACTCTTTTAGTATAATTTAAATATTATATACGACACCCTCGGTTTCCCGATATTTATTAAGGGAATAGACTATACCATTATCTCTATGAGATATCCGTATTATAGTCGTTGAACGTCCCTCTCCATGAGAGGTTTCGATGCGGATCGCCTAATCTTAAAAACTTTTTACTATACCTGAGTGATTAATTCAGCCCCTATTTATGTCGCCATAATAGGTTAGTATTTTTAAGCTCTAAAGGGTTTCCCGCAGTTTAACGGATTCTAATTATATATCACTATATAATTGGGCAATAATTTACCAGCTAGTCTTGATTGTTCTTGAACAGTTTGTACAGTTGAAGCAAACGCCTCTAGAGAGAATCCAGAATCCGATGCTACTGACGTTTTTTATACCCTCTCTTTCGAGATATTTAATAGGGACTAGACTATATCTTCAACCTATTGTTAGGTTGCCATGCGCTACGGAATTAGGAGTTTCACCTAAAACCTCTTGAACTGTTGTTCTTTTAGTCGTTGCACCTTCAAAGAGTTTTTACTCTAAACTTGGCACAGGATTGTCACCGCCATTACACGCTGAGACTTCCCCTGTTAGCATATTGTCTATTCATCATTTCCTATGAATCCTAAATGTACAATATACACCTCATATTTATGAGTTCACATGATTTTCATATTAATATTACTATTAATCGGGGCTACTGTTAACCCGCTGTACTTACTGCTTGTGATACTGATTGTATCGATTTACTCAGGTCAACACCAGTTGTCCTTGCTATGCTTACCATTACATCACTTACATGACCTATGTTCTCGGATGCTATGTCAAATTGGAACCTTTGAAATACCCTCGGTTTCCCGATATTTATTAGGGGAGTAGACTATACCATTATCTCAATAAGATACCCGTATTATAGTCGTTGAAGCTTCCTCTCAAAGAGAGACTTGCCTGCGGATTGCCTAATCTTAAAAACTTTTTACTATACCTGAGTAATTAATTCAGCCCCTGTCTATGTCGCCATGATAGGTTAGTACTTTTAAGCTATTAAGGTTTTCCCGCAATTTAACGGATTTTCTTTTATATATCGCTATATAAAGGGGCTATTCATTAACCCATTCCTTGGACTGCATCTGCCATATCTCCTGCACTCGACTGTGTAATGTTAGCCAATGCTATTGTTGTTTCTACTTTTGAATTAAGTGTATCAACCGTCTCTGAAAGATTCGAGAAAATCTGAGTTACACGTAGTACACTTTCTGCTGTTGAATTGTACGCCTGTGCGGTATCAAATGCACCTTCGACCATCTCTTGTTGCTGATCATTTGTTAATTCCATAGTCATGTTTATGTTGGTCATCGCTGAGTCTAATGCAAATATAGTGTCTATTCCTGAATTAATCTGACTAAAGAAAGCTGAAATAATATTTCCAGCAAGCATCCATCCAACCATCTTTTTTGGAATTTCAATTAAGTGTTGAGCCATTGTTTTTAACGAACTATTTGCGTTATCTAACCCTTTTGACTCAACATTCAACTTAACTTTTTTTGATTTCTTAACTACACTCTGTAGCTGTTTATCTATTTTCGAAGTATCTATAAATACATCGAGTGTAAGTCTATTATCTGGCACGTATCATCACCTACCTTGCTTTTATACCAAGTTTACTTAACTCTTTTATCATGAATTGCTTATATTTAGACTGTGAAAAGTATTCCGTCATCAATAGTTTAAAATAACCTCTTCCGGGAACGTTGAATATACCTCCATGTGGGTTTTCAATCCACCATGCTATAGAACTCCTATTATCTTCTGGATACCCCTCTACCAAAGATGGATAACTAGAAGTCATAAGTTTTTCATCAATAAAAACTTTTACACTAGATGTATATTTCGTCGTTCTAGATGAGGTGTTTACTGAATTTAAAAAACTACCCGTTTGCCACTGGGTAGGAACTCTATAAACTGTATCATCTATTGCTTTCATGTATTTTTTCTTTAACTCTACAGAAGTTTTCTCTTTATTTATACTCTTAACCGTATCTTTTATATATGCAGATAATTCATCTATATTAGAAAAAGTAGGCATACTACACACCTACTTCATACTTTTTATTAAATTCCTTCGTGAATTGCTCATACATACTGTCAAATACAGGTTGTAATGCTTCTACCTCAGGCTTAATACAAACCTCATTAATTTTTCTAATTATTTCTTTTAGTTCATCATTTGGATCCGCGATATCTTCATCATCAATTTCATCGATACTTGTAAACTTTAGAATCCACTCTTTCTTCTTAGATTCCAATTTCTCGACTTGTGTTGCTAATGCATCCATCTTTGCATATCTAAGAACATCGTCTGTCAACTCAATTCCGTCATCAATACACTTCTTAGCTTCTTGTCCTAGTCTTTCCACCAGTTCAGCATTTAACTTACTCAAATACTCCCTAAGCTCCTTTGACTCATTTGGAGATAGATTATAAATATCTACCTCATGTAAAGTACAATTCACTTTCTTTCTTTTAAATTTTCCCATTCTATTCCTCCTTTAGTACTTTTGAAAATACGTCCTCTAGTTTTCTGTTTTTTAAATCCCAAGGGAATATAAATATGCATCTATCTATAAGACCATCCTTGTACAAATCATTTATTTTATTTTTTGTCTTTTTGTTATAGTCTTTGGTTATTCTATAGTTACTCATCGCCTTATACATACCAAAATATTCAACTATTATATTATCATTTATATAAAAATCACATCTTCTATTATCCAAAGGTCTATTGGTTAATATATCTGAATATCTAACTTCTTTTCTAAATTCTACACTTCTAGATATTAAGAAATTTGATATAGTGAGTTCCGAGTTTGAGTTACATATATTCCCCAAATCATCCAGATATACTCCCCCAGCTATAGATTTTCTTTCAAATGTCTTACCTATTGCTAACTTAACAACTTCTAAATATGTCTTGTTTGTATTATATGTTATCTTACTGTATGCGTAAGTCTTTCCCTTTTCCCTGTTTTTATCATATTCAATAACTGTTGGGATTCTCCCATTACATTCAAAAAAATCTTTTATAAATGAAAGAGAGTTCGATATTTTATTCGATCTATCAAGCATTGTGCTTTTGCTTAAATCTAATCCTGTTAAGTCACAAGCGTTATCTATACTTCCAAAGTGATCTATAAAATATACACTAGATGGACATCTGTGCTTCTTGTTTTTGAGTTGTTTAAAGTCGTTTGAATTTGGAAATCTACCTAAACTTAAACTAAACCTTCTAAGCCCTTCTATGGCATCGTTTGTATCTATCTCTTGGTAATACGTCTTCTCTTTGTCTAGCCCTGATAATTTAATTATATCAGGAAAACTCTTGCCAAATCTCTTTTTAAAGTAAGGCTCGCTTGGTGTTCCATTTTTTAAATTGCAGTCCCTTCCTGACGGAACTTTACCCAACCTATAGAATAACATCCATAGCAAGTCAATTAAATTTTCATCATTGTAATAATGGTACTTGTCTACTTTCCCCATACTAACATCTCCTTAATATATTCATCTCAATTTAACGTGGAAAAATGAGTAGTGAGATGTCCTACTCTTCGGAATAATCCCGTCGGATTAAGCTATATTTCCACACTCCTAAAGATTCATCCTCAGATAAACCCTTAGAAGTAAGCGAAACAAATCGCTTAAAAATCTTCTCGTCCTTCTATGTAAGAACAAGCGAATGCTACTCCGTTTAACCATATTTCTTTCACTTTTTCTGGATAATCATCGAATGTTTTCACCATCTCTTTTGATTCCGTAAGTACTTGCTTGCAATCATCTCTGTATGTTTCGATAGCTTCCGATGGTGTTAATAACACATTTCCACTTTCATCAAGGCTGTTTAATACCTCCTCAACTTCTTGAGATTTGTCATCTTTCCCTATCTCTTCTAATAAAATAGCATACTCCTCTAAAAATTCAATAATTTTTTCTGTATTCATAATTTTCTCCCTTCTATTTTGTAAACTTTTATAAAGTTTAACTCCACCACCTATACATATGTCTACCAATAAACTCAAATGTTCTCTTACTCATGCCAATATATTGATCTTTACTAGCATTATATTTTACACTTTTCAATTCCTTAATCATATGTCTAGCAATTTGTAAATCTTCCAATGCACTCATACTTATAGAATCATCATCATATAATTCATAAGCTTTATCCATCGCTTCGTCTGTAATGGATAATAGAAAATCATCAAGGTCAGTAATAAATTCATTCTTTAATGTATTTCTAAGAGCATAGCAATTGTAAAAATAATTTTTATAATTATAATATTTAATTTTGATACTATATAGCCATCTTCCGAACATATAACCTCCTATTATATAAAAGCACAGGGTAAGGACTCTAACCTTACTTGTCTGCTATGGGTTTGATGTAATCGCTTCCCATGTATCTGTGATAGACATTACCATTAAACGTCCTATCTCCACTTCTAAAAGAACGATATATTTGGTGTTTGCTATCTAATTTTTTTTGATATTGCTTCAGTAATTGATTTAAAGTGCAATATTTCCCCATTGGCGGACTGCATACTTATTTTTATCCTGTTTGCTCCACTACCTTTGTTAGACCTAGAAATAGACTCTTTGGGCGAATATTCAATAATGCCAGCATCGGAAGCAATTTTCAAATATCTATATACAGTTCTAGTTGAAATGTTCAATTCCTCTGACATAACTTTAACAGTACTTCCAAGTTTCCACATCTCAGATGCTACATCAACCATGGATTGAACCGATTTGAGATAAGCACTTCTGTAATCTATTTTTTCATAATCCAATATATCGTATAACGAAGTTTCAAATGAATTCTTGAGAAAATTAAGCCTACTATACCTACAATCTACAACTATATAGTCAGTTATCCCATTTTTAATTGCTAAGTTCTTTTTATTAACATCATTTTCTTGCTCTTCGTCCAATGATCTCCACCAATTATTTTTTTTATAGTGTTGCATACCATGTATCTCGATTATCGTGTTGGTTTTTTTGATGTATATATCGTATCTTTTGTTGTTTGACCATTCAAACTTTTTCTCCGGCTCAAAACATACATTAGACTGGTTAAGCAATTCTCTCACCATTTTTTCCGGGGTGCTTACACCATCGCCTGCTGTTCCTACTCTATTCAATCTGTTGCTATCATCATTCTTTTTGTGAATATTTCCAAATGTTTTATAATCCCTTATTTTATCCCAAGACATTTCTCTTGTTTTTAGACTAATTTTACTTCTAACTACTAACTTGGACGAACAAGATATATATTTATCGCTCAACAATTCTATTTCGCTATCTTTGTTTTCTATGAATTTTCTTATGTTGTCTATTGTAAAAATATTATTTACTGAAAATGGCTCTGGAACCTTATTTTGCACTATGGAGTTCTTGCGAACACAGACTTTGTACCCATCTTTATTTAAGCAATAAATCATATTGTTTTCATCTGTATCCATTCTATCGATTGGCGCTAATCCATGTTTCTTTAAGTATTTATTTATTCTGTCGGTATTAATTTAACTCACCTTCTTTGTTTTTAAAATAAAAGCACAGGGTGAGGATTCTAACCTCACATTATAGTTACTATGGCATATCCATAAAATGGGAACCAATACTTCACTATCCAGTATTGTCTTCAGGGTACATTCTCTGTACGTCCTGTGCTATGTAATTAGCCTATTATATCATAGGCTGTTCGTAATCTACAAGTGAACGCTTGTCACACGACTACACAATCTTTCTTCGAGAACCTTAGTTGACTAGACCAAGTAGGTTTTATTTAGGTATATATCAACCATAGTGGATTTATTTCATCGTTGCGTCCGAGAACGATACACCATTGAAACCACCGTCGCACACTGTTCCATATCCTCTCTTATACTATCTCCTCGGAGAATAGTCAAATACAAACGAGTTTTTACATTTCAGATTATGGACAATCCTAGATATTTCTATCGTAGTGTTTTCACCATCTAGGCTTTCAGCCTAGCACGCTCACAGCTTCAGAACTTATCGTACATTCACTGCTACCCAATTTAAATTTAATTTGTAGTTTACCACACTACACACTTAGATACTCTTATAGCCCATAGATTGTACACTCTATGCCAAGCCCTACGATTTATCGCCTCAGAAGGTTTCTATAATTACCCACCTACAAGTATTATTTAAGCCTAGTCTTTCCCAGTGTTAACTAAAATTCATTGTTCCAAATTGGAACATCATCAAATGTTTTCATAAACTCAGACATACTTTCTTTCTCTTTTAATTTAATCAACATCCTAGAATATTCCGAGTATCTTTGAATTCGATATCCTTTAATCAATTCATTATCAAACAATCTAATCATGCTAATTTTATCATTCTCATTAGCCATGAATATTTTACTAAGTTCATCATATTTATCATGTTCAATTAATACGATATGGGAATTATATTGGTCAAAATATCTAGTAATCTTCTTTTTATTTTTATTCAGTTTTAATTCATCTAAACTTTCATTAAATTTAATATTAATATTATCTAGAATCTCATTAAACATCTCAACCACACTATCCTCCTAATCTAATTTTTCTGCATAAGTTATTTGTACATATACGTCTCTTACTTTTTTAGCATCGGTTTGATCTATTGTACTAAACTTAGATTCACATCCAGATTCTGTTTCATCAAATGTGTACCCCTTTATAGCATCTACAATATTACCGTGGTTATCAATTAAATATGAGGTTACAGTTAGATATTTCATTGAGTTTCTCTTCTCATTATTCTCAATATAACCAGACACTATAATCCATTCTCCATCAAGTTCCCACTCAACATCAACAACTTTTAAATCATAGTCTGTAATATTTTTATCTGGTCTATATCTACACCCTGTAATCCCTAATACTAATACAATAATCATTAATACTACTAATACCTTTTTCATTTAATTCACTCTCCCTTCTATTTTAAAATTTATGTTAAAACTAGGGGATATTTCACCCCTAATTAATTATTCAATTATATTATGTATCCACATACCACTTTAATTTTACAGTACTCATCATCTTCTAATTCATGAATCGATACGCAATTTCTTTTATATGGCATTTTTAAATACTTGTCTTGCCTAAAATCAACAAAATTAACAATGCAATCTTTTACTGAATCGTAGGGTACAATATCCTCAAACTCATCTTTGTAAGCTTCATGATTAAATACTACTTCAGCAAACTTATGGCTATCCATTGAATCTAGCAATATAATATTCTCATCCAATAATTCCATCTTTAACTCTCTCTCATATTTGTAAAATTCCTTTCTGTTCAAACTTTCACCTCTTATCTTATTTTAATGGATTGCTGATTTCCCACAACGAGCATCATGTTTTAAGTCCAACCCATTTTCTTCATCTTGAGGTTCGGAGATGAAAATATCTTCTATTTCTTCATATTTTACAATTTGATCGGATGTCATATCTCCACAATATATAATCATAAAATCTCCTATAATCTCTTGTGATATATCTAACATAATACTGTCAGTAAAATCATTAAGATTAATATAAATAGGAATATCCGTTATAGCCAATTTATAATCTCCGATTTGATAAACTATAAATGTTTTAGTTTCATAATAGTTTTCTAATTCTTTTTCTAATTGAGTATAATCCATATTTTCCTCTCCCTTCTTATGTTCATTTTCCTCCAAAATATCAAATTGGTGTGAGCGATTAGATAAAGGATATCGTAAAAGGAGGTCGAACCCCAACTCAATGAGTTGAATGAAATGGATTCTTTTTACCGCCCACACCGTGGTAATTGCTTATCTCTTCTTTTTAACTCTTAATATATTTAATTTTTTAACTAAAGTATTAATTCTGGCTTCTCTTTCTCTACTCACTAGTTGAGCATCGTATAATAAATCTTCCATATCTCCTCCTTGTAAGTTTATTGTAACACAGTACAAAATCAATTGCAAGTGTTATTTTAAATTATTTTATGAGTCTTAGTCTAGATGACTGTTCCTCCTCTTCTTGTTTCTCTTTCCGTTCTCTTTGCTTTTTTGCTTTTTCAAAAGCATTCTCAGTACGAATACTTTTAATATTCTTTTTAGTTATGCGTCTTTCATTGTTATTATGATGTGTATAAATATGTTGTATTATAAGATCATAATAATTCGAAACTAGATGTTGGTGGTAATGATTCTTGCGTTTTTTGTTAGAGCCTATGTTTAGATGGCTCAGTACATATTTTTCATTATACTCATCCATTTCAATAATCCATTGTTTCCCATTGTGCAGTATAGACAACCCTATACCACCATACGGACTCTGAATTATATTATCCTCCGTTATCTCTATACCTCTTTCATTAGCAAACCTTTGAATCATCTCAAAATTTTTCTCAAGTTTGCACATCCTATCTTTCAATTTTACACCTCCTATAATATATTCGCATTGTTTATATACAAATAATACCATACACTCTCCCTAGGTGTCAATACTTTTTTTGTAAAAATTATGTAATTTGGAGATTCATTTAATCTCCGTTAAAAGGATCTTGTTTTCTATCCATCTGAATATCAGCCGTCCCTTAGTAGAAACAATACATTTGGATATAATAAAAGATATTATTAAATTATAAATTATAAAACTAAACTTAAATACAATAATATTTTGCAACGACATACTTGCAAGCAATGCTATCAATATTGATAACCCGCTCACCAGAGCACAATTCTGCATTTTAATTGCATGAAACCTAGTATTTTTATTGGCAAGGTTGTACGATAGATTAAATGCCATAATAGTAACGAATGCATTTAATGGCGATACAAATACCATACACATAGCCATGTATAAAGTAAAAGTTATTATAAAGAAGAACACTCTACCAAATATATAGTCGAATGTTCCTCCGTTTTTTTCACTTATTATTTTATGATTAACAAGAAATAATGTTACAGAGCCTGATATGCTCTCGAATATATCCATTACTTTTTGTTAGCTTTTTCTTTTCTAATTTCTCTAGTTTCTTTTTTTTCTTTTTGACCAATAACCCAAGCTAAAAGCATTTGTTTTCTCCTTTATTAAAGCGCAATAACCGGTTGTAGATAATACTAGAGTAAGGGTTGCTATACATGGATTAAATACTCTTAAATCCAGATTAATGATACTTGCAAATAATATAGCTAGTACATTGCATATCAACATAATAGAAGTGGTAAATATTGTACTTTTGATTATTATCTTTATATTTATTAACGTATACGATCTCATCATGATGACCATTGCCGGTGCATATCCGACTATTCCCATAAATGGAACCAATGTTGATAACGCAACAGCCATAATTATAGATAAGAATATAGTTTTTATTACATCATCTTTACTAGCTCCAGAAATTAAAATAGTTGCTATTGTATATAACATTATCTCAATGATGCTAAAGATGGATCTCAATACCAAAAGTTCATTCATACTCCACCACCTATTCTACCATATTTCTAATATCTCTTGCTAAATTTTTGAGTTGTATAATCTCATCCATTGCAATAGATTCCATAGAAACAGTGTCTTCTAAAGTGATTTTATTGTCCATAACAATTTCTTTTATGATTCCCAAATCTCTGGCGTTCGAAATAGCTATAGAAGATATAATTAGTAATATAAATGTAACTCCTATCAATGTCGTATTTATTGTTATATCAGGAACTATTACATCCATTACTATGAATTTATAAATTAAAAATACCATACATAAAACAGATACAATAGTTAAACTCAATAAAATTACCACAGACTTAGTTGCACGACCATTCACCCTTCTCTTAATCTCTTCTTTTCTTTCATCTCTCATTTTTTAATCTCCTCCTTTATTAAATATACTTTTATGTAAGATGTATTATTACATCTTTGTCTTTATAGTACATTAATAGAAGAAAATTGTCAATAGAAAATCAGAAAATAATTTATTTATTATTCAGTTTTCAAAGAACAATGATTTTAACGTCTTTTCTGACGCATATTATTTAGTTGTATATATATAAATAACTCATAGAGTTAATTACATCGTTGATGGTAAAGTCTGACCCGAATATTCAAACCAAACCCTACCTATTTATTTCACTTCCTTTTAAATTTATATCTTCCAGCGTCTACCTCTAACATTTGCGTTGTTGCTAGTCCATACGCAACTAGCATTAACTGTATCCTCTGGCAAGGTTGCATCCCTTGTTATCACAACCGCAACCCCACCTATCTCTGGGTCTATTTTATTTATTGGGACTTCGAATTGCAATACTTGTCTCTCTCCATTGCTAGGTGTTATTATGTTCGTTATAATTGTTTGAGTTCCATCTGGTTCAGATAATGTACCATAAACAAAATTTTTTGTTATTTGAGTGTATTCGACATCCCATCTAACATCTCCAGTCTGAATTCCTTTTACATACCAAGGTATAGATACAGCTATTGGGCATGATGTGTCTATGTCTCCATCTATTTTAATTATTATTATTCTACTATCTCTGGTATTATTAGAGAACTCATTATCTATAAGCTTTGAACCTCCTCCGTTTATTCCTCCAGTGAAATATATTACGTTTTCATTAGAAGGGTCGGATAGGTTGTTTGCAAAGCCCTCAGTTATAATATCTTTGATGCCCCTAGAGAGTCCGAATAACTCAAACGTACCATCCGAATTTGCCTCAGACCTACTTGGGTGAATTTTTATCTGTTCAACTATTGGTGTTTGCGTTATTGGGGTAAGAAGTATTAATCTAGTCCAATATTTATCTATATTTACTCCATTTATATTCAAAATTCTTTTAGAAGTATTCAATGTTGGGTTTAATATACCAATTCCAAATCTAATTTGTTCAGATATATATGACGCTAACTCCCAAGTGCTTCTAGTGTAAGGGTAGGTAGATTCTGTTATCATATAACTTAGCTCTTCCCACACTCCAGAAGTATTTAAGTACTGCCCAATCACGTTATTAGGTTCAAGAATTCCGAGAGAAGAGTATTTAATCTTTGCACCCAACGATGGTTGGTCAGAACCAATTAAAAGTACCTCTCCTTGTAGATTAGTTTCAAATAACCCAACGCTTGAACCTGTATCTGATTTAAGAATACTCGTTATATCATTCGCTCCAGTTATCACAGAACCGACTTCATTAACGATGTTGTAGTGAAATGCTATAGGGACAGGATAACTATCTCCTCCACCAAAGACGCTTTCTTGTCCTTCTTGTGGGCTACCAACGCCAAATTGACCTCCAGTAACAGAGATTCCTTTATCATCACCAAGGTCTGTTATATCTATTTTTACATTTTCATTGTTGCTTCTTATTGATTCTATATTAATTATTCCGTCTATGGTCTTTCCTTTGTAACTCATTTAATCACCTCCTATATTATCCACCACTGATTCCCATCAAATAAAAATTCATATGAATCATATAAATTGGATATTGTTTTACTTAACTCGTCATCAATCAGAACAGATGAAGACATAGTTATCGTATTATTTGCAGTATTTTTTACAATTAATTTGAAACCACTGTAAATTGTAGATGGTAAAGTTATTTCTACTGCTCCATTTACTAGTAATATCGAATCATTTGAGGTTACAGTGTAGTTTGTGGTTATATTCTTGACAGAGTTAGATGTTCTGCTATCTTGATTAATTGTCCAGGAATTATCACTCCCCCTAGATATTGCTGTAAAACCCTTTCCGTTCTGAGATATAGTCTGGGCTGTTAAATTTCCAATAAACTGAGGGGTTGTTGTAGATATTAAGACATTAAAATCTCCAGAATTTTTTATTATTTGAATCTCTTTCCCGCCGTTTTGCAAGACTGCATCTGGTATAGTTATTACAGCATCAGCTACTGTTGCATTTATTAGGTAAACGGTGTCAAGCTGAGTAAGCGTTTGACTCCCAGTTAATTCAATTGGAGTATTGTCTATACTTGTTGCTGGTATTCTTTGCCACACTGTGCCATTAAACAGCACTTGGTCGTCTATCTCCCAAACACTTTCGCCATCAATCACTGTTACTCCGCTTGAAGGAACAGATACTTTATAAAAGTCACCAGATATGCCAACTCCAGAGGCTATTGTAGGTGAATTTGTTAGTGAATCCCAATTACCTTTATAATTTAATCCTCCTGTTATTGGAGACCACTCTAATTCAGTTCCATCGTTTGACAAAAAATATCCTGCAATTGGAGAATTCTTTGTGTTTAGCTGGTCTGTGTCTATTGTCGTATTGTTTATCAATGCTATTACAGTTCCTATTCCTACTCCTGCCATAATAGCACCTACAATCTATTAAAACTAAAGATTCCTGATATTCCAGTATCCTTAATTTTAATACTCTTGTATTTAGTCCTATTGAAGTCTTCAGTAGTATATACCGTGTCTCCAATCAACGATTCATATCGTGTAGCGTCATTTATTTTGACTTCTGTTCCACTCACGAAAATGTCGAACTTCATACTCTCGAATCCTTTTGATACTTCAAGTTGATATCTGTCTTCATCCCAATTATATAATGCTTTAAATACATCTTTTACCTCTGTGTCTTGTAATAAATCATAATCCGTACTTGTTGTTGTAAACGAAATATTACTCGGTGCTCTTGATGTAGCCATTTAATCCACGTCCCTTCTATTAATTGATCGTCTTATTTATACACAATAATAGATTTATTATGTAAAAAAAAGAGGACTAACACAAATTGCAATAGTGTTATTATTACTATCTCTTCTGTATCAATCCTCCATATTGTTTAGTTTTGTTTAACATACAATTACGTATTTTGCACGTTAAGTTGTCTGAGTTGTATCCATTCTATAAGTTGTTGTTCGGTGTTATCTCCGTAGCCATACTTGGAATGGAATTCAGTATGGCATATATTACACATTGTTACTGCGTTTGATACATCAGTCCTTCTTTCTTTGCACCAATTGTATCCATCTTTATGATGAGCATTTAAATTTCCACCTTTTTTATCACCACAAATTTGACACTCATAATTGTCTCTTTCAAACACTTCTTTTCTCCACACATTATATTCGTGATATTTCCTATCATCAAGTCTGTCTTCTTTCTTCTTGTTGTGGTTCCAATTATGGTGATTCTCTCCGGAATTATCTTCATTATAGCACTTTCTACACCTTACTCCCTTTAATAGATTTGATAATGTTATATTTTGTTTGTGACCTCTTTCACATATATAGTCCATAGGCGTGTTGTTATTTTTATATATTGAAAGTAATTGCCAATTCATAGACCTAAATAATTCGTCAACCTCTTTTTGACTATATTTATTTCTTTTTTGACAACTACTACACGAAGGTGTTTCATAAAATGCAGAGAACCTTTTCTCGTCTATATTACCACAGGAACATCTATATTTTATCACTGAATTTTTAGCATCTGTGAATTCTTTTTCGCCACTAATCATCTTTGACCCTTTATTAATCAAATAATCACACGCCATTTTATAAGTCCATTTTTTAATTATTCCAGCACATTCTGGACATCCATTCTTGCATCCTCGAAAAGAATCGTAAGTTACTTCCCATATATGATTGTTGGAGCATGATAATTTAAACTTATACTTCTTTCTATCAACTATATCTTGCTCATTGCTTATACATGAATATCCTTCATTTTTGAAATACCCAATGTACTCAGATACTGTTTTTTTATTTAATTCTTTGATTTTTAATCCTTTACAATCAGAACACGCATACTTGTTCAGTGTTTTTACACTGTTTGCATAATTGCAATATTTTTCATCTTTAATTTTTCCACAATAATCACACTGCACTTTAACTAGCTCTTTTGAATTTTCTAGAGCGTGTTTAATATCTATTTCAATTTCTGATCCTTTTACAAATACAGGATATCCTCGTGCCCCTATTTTTTTAGGAATTTCATACCCTAAATTATCAAAATAACTCATCGTTCTATTGCTTATTACCACATTCATTGTTTTTGAAATTAGCATCTAATATCCTCCTTTTTAAATATATTAAAGACACATAGTGAATATAAAAGGTTATCCACTATGCACTTCAGAGGTCATGACTCCTCAATAGTCTTTATATTTAGTTTATCATGCTATCAATAAAATGTCAACTACATTTTTGCAATCAACATCATTTTGTTTTTTTAACCGATGACTTCTTCTCTACAGCTTCAACTTCGGCTTTTAAAATGTCTTTCTTGAACTGTTGTCCTGAGTAAAAGATGGTATTAAAATCATCGATATGTCTGTCAATTGCATCTGTACACTTGGCAATTAATCCGTCAAATTTGATAATATCAACTACTTCACCTGTGCTTAAAGAGCCTCTGTATTTAACTTTCATATAAACCACCTACTTATGTAGCTAAATCTTCATCAAAGATTACCCATTCCATCATGGTATTAGTGCCACATGGAGCAAGAGCCTCCATATTCATGTCCTGTACTACTGGATCTCCAGTTTCTTCCAGCGTATAAGTAAAACCATCCATAATGGACATTTTTCTGAATATTAATTGAGCTTTGTATTGCTTTCCAGAACAGTTATCTACTGCTAATCCGGTCATTACAACCTTCTTATCACCGGCAAAAATATCTGAATCAAACTTAATTGTTTGTGCTGTTGCATCAGTAGTGTATTTGTAGAACATAACAATTTGAGTACCGTCGGATATTGCAGATGCCTCAAAAGCCAGTGCTTTCGTTCCCACTGTATAAGAAAAAGTTCCTGCACCAGCAGTGCCAGCCTGTGTAAATTTCTCCCCAAAAGAACCGTCAGAATTAAGAGTATAAATAACTCCAATTTCTTCTCCTGCTGTTCCAAGTGCTGTGAATGTCGTTTCGCTTGCGTCTGAATTTACAACTACAATATCTTTCTTTACAACTTCGTTATTGACACCGATCGCAATGTCTTGCCCAGACTGAATTGAAAGAATTTCAGATGTTGGATAACCATGTTGTAGTGTTACTGGAATTCTACGTGAGTGGCTAAAACCCGCCAAATATGCTCCACCCTTGCCAAGTGTATATACTTTTGTTGCTTCTACATTAATAGTTGTAGTCAAGCAATCCTCCAATGACGCTTCAATTAAATCTGTTTCTAGATTAAAAATATCCACATCTAATGCGCCTTGCATAGAAAAACTTTTAGGACTTGCCATAATATATTCCTCCTTATTCTATTTGCTAAACCAACTAACTTTTGAAAAGTTAACATCGTCAGCTTTTACATTTCCAGTGTATATACCTGTCATCACACTGGAATATTTTTTACTTTTATCTATACGATATATCGCTCTATTTAATTGATACATCGTCAAACCAAATACTTCATCTAATGTTAGATTTGAATTACCAAATGCCAAACCCTCAATCATACTATTTAATGTTACATTTGATATGTTTCTTTTTTTCTTTTGTCTTCTAACTTCTCTTTTTAGTTCATACATAATTGCAGACTTATTTGCGAAGCTTGGTTCGTCAGATTGTAACCCTTGTATCTCTCTATAAATTGATATACAATTAATAAATTTAAATTCATCAAAAACATACCCTGTTATCGGACATACCAATTCTATTAAGTCACCTCTTCTATTTACCAACATATCTTCCAAGTCCATGTCGAACAGTAGTCTCATTCCATTCATAATATCTTCTCTTGTCTCTTCTGAAAAAAGAAAACTCAAGAACATATTCCAATGACTTATGTCACTGTATATCATATTTGAAGAATAGAGAGCAACTCTGTTGTCATATGGGCTATTTATAATCATGGCGACATATGAATTATACTTAGAAAGTTTCTCATCATCTAAGATTTGGTTTATAGTGTACTGCTTCAATGTTATTGCTTCATCTATGAATATTGGTTTAGATCTTAGTATTTTCAATCTCATTCCATCATCTATTTTAGCATATCCCATATTAACCGCAATTCTGAGCTTTATTAGTTACCACATAACTCAACCTGTAGCCTTGAAATTCATTTGAATATACCATCTTTCTACATCGGTTATAAGTGAACTTGCCTTTTATGCTTGGCGTATCAATTCTAGCCATTTCATCATTAATTAGTCCAAGTAGTTTATATATTCTTCTACCATTTGTTAATCTAGTAACATCTTCATGGCATATAACATCCAATGTAATTTTCGCATCAAACTGGTATGTGTTGTTCGCGCCAGACTTGCCCACTTCATCCATTTCTATCATAATGAAAGATTTGACTTGGCTAGTAGTATCTGGTACTCTTGGAGTATCAAACAAATAGTCATTAATCCAATCTTTAGTAGGAACTTCATCTGTTAATGCTGTTTTTAAATTGTTTCCCAATAATCTTTTTATATCATCGTTCTGTAAGATAAATTTAAAGATATCATCGATATTTTTATCAATTAATTCGAATACATTAGCAATAACAATCACCTCCTAGTAAAAATACTTTAATGTATATGTTTTATCAATCGTATGAACGCCACTTACACATCTCACTATCACTGTTCCACCAAAATTATTATTTGTCAAAGTAAAATTATTCCCATCCACTACAATAAACTCATAGTCGGAAATTTGCGCAGTACCTCCAACTATACTATAAGTAAATGTATCTGTTGTATCAACGCCATTATTTAATAATTTTGTATTGACTTCTAAAATTGAACTTAGTAAAATATCTTCTGTGTCTGGATTAAATTGAATAGAATAATTTTCAACCACACTTGTTGTAGCTGTTATCTGTACACTATCATTTACACCTGAATTGTCTGTAAGTGAAGCTGTTATATTAACAACACCATCAGTAATAGTTGTGAGTAATCCAGTCGAATCAACTGTAGCCACCGTTTCATTATCACTAGTCCACGTTATATCTTCTTCTACAACTTGGTCATTCTTTAAAACTTGTGCAGTTAATTGTAATGTGTTTCCAGTAACTATTTCACTATCAGATTGATCAATTGTAATAGTAAATACATCTCTGTTTTCATAATCAGCAATCCATCCAAAAGTTCCGTCACCTAAATCAACATACTTATCAGTGTCAAAGTTAATCTCAGATTGTTCAAGTTTAATATAGACTAAACCGTTTACAAACTGATTATATGCATTTTTTAAAGTATAACATTCATCCTTGCTCAATATAAATCTAGTTCCATCTTGATTAGTCAGCTCAGATGTGAAATCATTGTATTGAACTTCTATATATGCATCACCTGTTGTTACTTCTATATACTTATTTTCTGTCGTATCTTTTTCTGTTCTAGATGATATTCTATATACACATGGATAAGTTCTTATTGAACCTTGATTGTCTATGAAATTTAATTTTGTATTACATTTTCTTACAAACGCATCTTCAAATAAAAACTTGTCCTCAGTTAATGTCTCTATAAGATAAGTCTCATCAGTTCTTACTCTTTTTACATAGTATCCAACTTCAACTGAATCTTTTTCTAAGAAACATCTCTCTTGACCTTCTAACATTGTACTTCTGCTGTATTCTTTATTATAATTAAAGACTGCTCTGTCAGGCACTGATACGTTTGATCGGTTTGTTATCTCAACATCATCACCACGTTTAGATAGAGCTAACAAATGATATGTACTCAATGTTTCATCCCATATTTTATCAGATTGATATACAAATTGATTAATTGCATTTTCTTGGGAACTACCTACTTGGTAAGTTCCAGCCAGTTTTCGATATAATGTTAAATCTACCATTATACCACCCCACTATATGATTTGAGTGAACCTGTCAGTCTGTCTCTTGAATTATATGATTTTATCTCTTTTATATTTCTATCCTCAATATCTCTAAACATATCAACAAATGTCTTTCTATCATTTGCCGGAGAAAATATCCGAACTTCCTGCGTGGTAAAGTAAGAATTGTATATCTTAAGCTTCATAATATCTCTATATAGATGTTGTTGAACCATAAGATTCGTAAGCATCTGTATTTCTTTTTTCGTTAATTCAAAATTAAATTCATCTGTTGTTGTGTTGTAATCGTTAAAGTCCACTTCAGGTTCTGCATAAGTTTCTATCATAGAAATTGATTCTATCATATAGTTAAATGCGTTAGTCTCCATTAATTCTAGGACTTCTGCATCAGGTACGTTTGTATACCCGAAGAAGTCAGGGATTCTCCACAATCTTCAAGAAGAAAATATTATATACTTCATCAAACGTTGTGTTCATCTAGTATCCCTCCTCTCATCTTTAATATCGTCTCTTTTGATAATTTTAAAAAACTTTCCGTATATCCTTCAAAATAAGTATTTGGGTTGTACTTGAATTCTTTATTTATATCATGTAACTTATTCTCTATCATTATTGCATCATATAAATTGCAGTCTAATGACCATAACAATGTAACAGAGTAATTACTTCTTTTTTCTATTTGAGATCTTCTTTTATTTACGTTTTTTGACAACCCTATCTTGTAAAATTTTTCATTTTCATCTGCCATCTCAAGAATATATACCCCCGATTTCATGGCTTTATATTCTTTCTCATTTTTGTTCGCACGATACACAGAATAAAACCCATCTTTTTTAGCATCTGAACACTTTTTGCACCCAAATCCTTGTTTATGACTAGCAAAGTCTTGATGAAATACTTCATGTTCTTTACATATTATTGGATAAAGTGTGTGACTACTGCCTGTGTATTCAAACATACTGTAATCATATAAGTCGCCATGAATTTCCCTAGCCTCTGATATTAAGTACTGTGTCTTATTGAGTGCTGACTCAAATGTTGGCATAGCTTTTTTTGATTTCATGGAGTCGGGAGACATTGCACACTCTCCGTGATTAGTCATGAATTTTATCTTTTTCAATGCACCTTCATACTCACTTGTCAAATATAATATCCTGTCAAAACAACTCTTATTAATATCTCTTAACTCGCGCATGAAGTAGTCGGTTTTGTCAACTGCACTTTTTATGCCAATTTCATCTTTAAGATTTAGTAGTCTGTTTGGAGAAATAGCACATTCACCATATTTTGTTTCGAATCGAATATTCTTATATCCTGAAATATATTCACTGTTGAATCTTATTATTGATTCTGAAATTCTAGGATTTACATACTTTAATTTTTCTATAAAATAGCTGGTTTTATCTAAAGCTGAATTATTCGTCCATACAGCACCTTTTAGGAGATGTCCCGGATAAACCCAGACTAATCCATACCTACTTCTTGCTGTAATCTTTTGTTTGCAATTAATGTACTCTTCAACAAATACTAAATTATCATACGCATATTTATTTTTAATTCTCAACTCATCAAGGAATTCATGATGTGTTCTTTTTTTATTACTTTTATTCACTAGAACACACCCCCTTAATGTATGTTTTTATTATTTATTACTATCTTCCTCTTTTTTAGCTTCTTTTTTAATTTTATCTAATTCTTTCTTAAGCTTTTTATCGTAATCTTTCTTGAGTTTTGCTTGCATATCTGCTAAAGCACTTGCCATAGCTTCTTCCATAGCTTTTTCTCTTGTTTCTATTTCTACTTCAGCACTTGTTTTCTTAATAGAAATTGTAGTCTCTTTCCCCGGATTAGCGTAAACTTCATCTCTTCTCTTGTTAACAACAGTAAGCACTCTATTTGAAACGTCTTCATTTCCTAAATTTCTGAACGAAATAACAATACCTCTGAATAAATCAATTGTATTTAAGCTGTTAATTTTGACAACTTTTTCTAGTTTTTCTTTAGTTGGATGTTTTACTGTATCTAGTACGTCTTCAGCATAGAAAAATGTTCCTTCTTCTTTTTCAATACCAAGTTCTTCAAACAACTCTTCTTCATCATCTCTTAAGAATTCCAATCTTCCTGTTTTAAAAACATCAGACATTAAATTGATATATCTAATTTCATCTAAAGTCAATTTCTTAAATCTAGGCTCCAGAGAATTCAAATTTCCTGCATCAATATATAAAGGCTTTTTAATGTCCTCTGTTGGTAAACTGATAAAATTATAAAAATTATTTACGATATATTTTTCTTTCATACTTTTCTCTCCCTTCTAATTTGGAAAATAAGGACTGCCAAAAGACAGTCCATTACTTTTTATGCAGTAATTGTTAATTTAAAAACTTTTTCTGGATAAGTGATCGCATAAGTAAACTCAAATCCAGTAAACTTAAGTTCAATAACTTCGTTGTTGATATCTTCAGCAGATAAAACTCTCAATTGACCCTTGAGTGCTCTCTCGCCGATTTGACCAGCGATACCATAAACTCTGTCTGGATTGATTAATTTATCGCCATTACCAGTTTCTCTAGAAGCCGCAATTTCGTTAATCTTTAATTGTCTATAAGTAGCTAAAATACCAGTAGTATTAATTTCATCTCTCATAGGGTCTGAAAGTAAAGTCGCACCCGGTAATTCACTAATCTCAAACGCTCTGTCAGAGTTAGACAAAGTCATTGGAGTACCAGAAACTAATTCAGATCTAACATATTTAGCCATCTTGTCCATAGTTGTTTTGTCAGGTGCGCCAGATGCTGTAGCTGTTTGATCTGCGCCAGTGATTGTAGCGTCTATTGTATCAAACATATAGAAAAACATTCTATTTCTAAACTCATTAATAGCCCATTCAGTCATTAAAGCAACTGACTTAAATCCACCTTTTCTTAAGTCCATCATCTTTAATTCAGTTTCAATTTGTAAATGCTTAGTAACTGGAACGATTTTCTCAAAGTCAACATAAGACTTATCTACATTACCATTTTTAGCTGATTCGTAAGCTTGTAATGTATTCTTTGGAGCTTTATCGATAGTCCAGTCGTCAAATTCACCAATAGATGGATTTTCCATAAAGAACATATTTAATAAATCCATTGGAGCATCATAAACTTCCGGCTGGATTACTTTTTGTAAATAAGCAGATAATTCTCTTGATGATCTCTTACCTTCACCAATTTCTTTTGCCCATACGTCAACTGCTTCTGAAATTTGTGTATCTTCTTCTGAAAATGTAACTCTCTTACCTTTTTCGCTTGCGTTAACCTTTTGCGCCCACTCAAGCATTCTTCCGTCTTTTTTCATAACTTCTGATAATTCAAACATATATACTTCCTCCTATATTCTATATTTATTACGCAAATGGCGTTTCAGTGATTTCAAATACTAATAAAGTATTTCCTGCATCATCATATGCAATATCAGTTGCAACAAATGGTGAAGTACCTGTATGTTTTGCTAATTTACCATCAGTGCCTACTTCTAATGGGTCACCTACTGCGATACCAGTAGCGATAAATTGATCAGTACCATATTTTTCGCCAACTTGTAAAAGTTCTAAAGTAACTCTGTCGCCTAATGCGATATCATTTAATCTAGCATCGTAATCTGATACATTGTTCTCTACTGACAATAATCCAGTGTATTCTGGATCGAAATCTACGATAAATACATTAACTGCTGTTGCAGATGCTGGTAAGTTTACAGTACTGTCAGAGTAATCTTTTACTACCAACATACCTTTAACCATTGCTTCACCAGCAGTAAACATTGCGTTCTTTGTTTTTCCAAAGTTTGATTGTAATCTTCTATACATATCTTATTCCTCCTATAAATTTAAAAAATCAGTCATAGCATCTTTTGAAACTTTTGTATCTTCTGAGAAGTCTTTTCTAGTATTTTTCTCTTTAGATTGTGAAGTTTCAACATCCTTCTTTTCTTCTGCGTCAAGCTTTTCTAAGATTCTTTCTGCTCTGAATACTTTTAAAGCATCTTCATTGCATTCTGAAATCATAGTTTTCAACTCTTCGCTTGTTTCTAATTCTTCTTTTGTTACATAATCGCCCTTAGTCACCATTTCTGTCAACTCAGCAATTTTAACCTGTTTTTCAGTCTCAGCTTTTTCAGCTTCAATAACTTCAATTTTCTCTTTGTAAGGCTTTAATTCTTCAACTTGAGAAGTTAGAGTTTCTAAACTTTCAGTAGCTTTAACTAATTTTTCCTCTGCATCTGATTTCTCAGTTTTAAGAGTTTCCATCTCTTCTTTTAATTGTGCGATCTCAGCATCCTTACCAGCTTCTTCATATTCTTTAAGCTTCTGGTTAGCCTCAGCAAGATCAAGTTCTAGTTGCTTTAATCTTTCTTCCATGTCTGTGCTCCTTCCATTACTCTCAGATTCGCTAGTTTGATTCTGAGATTGGTTATCACTATTGTTTTTATAATCATCCTCATCATCGTTATGATGGGTTGAGTTAAAGTTTTTTGTATCCAAGTCAAACTTTTCATAAAGTTTTCTTAATTTTCTATTTACCTCTGGATTATTTTCAGTATTTGGATTTCTTAAAAATGCCAATGCTGATTGTATTCCATTGATATTATATACAGCTCTATCTCCAATTATTTGACCTACTGGATAAGATAATTTTTGACTAGGTGCATCTTCCCAGCTTTCTTCTACATCTAAATAAATAAAATCCACTAAAGATTTATAATTTTTTGCTTTTAATGCTTTATTCCTTAGATCAGTTTTATTAACGTCACCCCAAGAAGAGTTGCTTGCAGAATCTACGGATCTATCAATCTCTATTGAGTTTCCAGTACCATAATCTTCTTTTCTTGTAGTTTGTGAAAAGTCTTTTTCAAGTGCCTCGGATAATATTCTATTTGCATCTTCATCTTGAGATGTATGAATTATTCTGCTATTCTCCCCATATGCTGGTTGAACCCCAATTATTGTATTTGCCGTCATAGTCCATGAAGAATAAGATCTTGGATTATCAATTCCTAAAGATTCAGCTAGTCCTCCATCATCAGTAAAGTCATTGCCAAATAATTCCCAGCTTGTTCCAAGCCTTCCTTCTGAATATAATTTTACTATAGCTTCTGCATAGGAAGGATATTCATCAATCCAAATAATTGCTTGACCAAACATACATGGCAAAATTGCCTTTTCTCTGCTTCCATGCAACAACTGAACTTCCACATCCTGTATAAAAGCATTATAGTGAGTTCCAATCGTTTCAGTGTTGAACCTCAATCTTCCTTCTTCGTCTTCATATGCTTCATGGCTTCCAAATCTCTCATTTCCAAAAAAATCTTTTCTTAATTTTCCTTTTATTGGTCTGTTAATAAGAGTTCTTACAGACTCATCTGCTTTTTCTGAGTTTGTCAACATTACTCCATTTAAGTTATAGTTATTTAGAAATCCCATATTAGCTGTCACATATAGACATAAACCATCTTCAGACTGTGATACTTCTACATTATTGCCAGAGGCTACTATAATATTATTGTCTTTCATATTGCCTCCTATCCAAATTCCATTCTTCTGTTGTTGCTAGATACTTCCATTTTTATAACATATGGCGATATATCTAAAAGTTTACCATTATTTGAAACTTCTATAGTGTATTTAACTCCTTCTATTACTACCAAGTAAGAATATGAGTTTTTATTTTCTGCTAATAATTTAAACATCTGTCTCACCTTCTTTTCTAATTTCATCATTTGTTTGTTGCTGAGGGGTTTTCGACTGTTTATCTTTATTATCCGTACCATCATTACCTTCATACACATAATCTTCCTCGCCTTTTGCAGAGAAAGTAAATGCTGTTTGTCTAGCGTAGAATACTTCCTTATCTAAGTTTTCTTCGTTCTCAGATTCTCTTTTTTCTTTCTCTGATTCATAATCCATGCCCATTAATTCATACGTAGATCTATATGATGCACCGTATTTATTAAATAAACTATCTGCAAGTTGCATCCTAATACTCAAGTTCATGATTTCAGAGTCGAGAACCTCGATTGTAGGCGCATATTCAATTGGCAACCCAGCTTCATTCAGAATATATTTATACCACTTATTTATATTGTTTGATAATTGTTTTGCTATCTTATCAATTTCTTTCATTAGTTCATTAAGTGACATTTGAGCTGTAGCTGTACCAGTTTTTGAATCTCCATTTAAGAAAGTTATTCCTAATGCAGACAGAACTTTACTTCTATAATAATTAAGTGCATTTGAATGCTCTGACGATTGTTTTGGCTCAACATATTTTACATCTTCAACCCAAGGTGCTCCTGTGTAAACTACAATCTCACCCTTCCAAGCTTTAACAAATTCATTGTGAGAATATATAGATGGAGATAAATCTATATCTTCACCATTTTCTCCTAATAATTTATCTGATATTCTCTGGAATATAATCTTCTTTCCTCTAGCTTTTGAGTCCATTGTATCACTTTTCTCTTGTACTTCTAGTTTAAGTGCTGGATTTAATGCTTTGAAAATTGGAGACACTCCATATCTTTTTCCGCGATTGTTTGTTCTTATTACAGCGGTTAAGTCAGTGTTTAATGTAACTGTTGGCTTTCTTTCCAGATAAGCTCTATAAATTTCAGTTGAAAAATTTTCTCTTATTTCATCTTCCATATCAGGAAACATTCTAAGATCGAAAGTCGTTAGTGAATTCGTTGAAAATGGACTAATTAATGTTTGTCCGGTCATCCTACCTAGCAAATCTGGCAAACTAAATACTACAACTGGTTCATTATTTACCTTATAAGATGAATACTGAACCATTCCTAGTGGATATCTATCTACTTGATATGTACCGTATTTTGTTTTTCTTAGATATAACATTCTATTTCCGTTTGCATATGCATATGGTATAGTCTCTATGATTAATTCTTCCAACTCAATTTGCTTGTTGAATTCATCTATTATATCTTTTACTTTCTTTAGTTTTATTTCTTTATTTCTACCTTCTACTTTTGGATAGGATAGCTGGAAATCTGCATTTGTATTTGCTTCTATGATTTCATATACCCTACCTATGATATCATCTTTGTTTAGATAAAGGTCAATATAACTATTAATTTGCTGGACTTTTTCGATATTGTCCTGTGGTAAAAACGCGAGTTCTTCTATCTTGGCTTCAGTTAAAGATGTCTTCATAAAAGCTCGTTCATCTACTTGTTGAGAATATGTTTTCTCGCTTCCAGCATAAGATGACATTGCTTTCTTTAGCAGATCTTGTGTAAAGTCTTTCGTACTTGTTACAACTAAAGCTTCATCAGATTCTCCTTCATCAACAACTTCAACAATGAATTCTTCATTCTCATTTACCGTAGTCTTCTTTGTCATTTCTACCTCCTTTCTTTAGAGTGATATCGATGTAACACATGATTGTGCGTTGTTTATGTTGAATTTTTTCTTTGATCTTGATTTTGATAATTCATCTTTTCTTCTTATTTCAGCCAATCTCTTAGCCAACATTATGAGACAGTAGAATCTATCATCGTGTATACGTCTAACTTTATTTTTCGGCAATTCATATTTAGGGTTATCTCTAGTTCCTAGTTTATGAATTGATGTCATTTCTGTTTTTAGTATATCTATATTCGCCAAAGCAAGTTCTTCTTCTTGTGTTAGCTCTATTCTTTTAACTTCGCCATCTATCTCATCAAATATATGACCTTTGTGATCATATTCTTGAGGAAACTCAATCAAATTCATTCTCATTAGCTCAAATAAGTCTTCACACATACTCCTTTTATATTTAGATGGACTAACTGCATCGACGTTATCCCACGCATTAGGATGATTTCTTTTCTCAGTTTCCCATCTTGGATGAGTGGAGTCAATAAATCCCTTATGTTTTATTCCATCATCATCATACCAGTCAGCAAGCATCAAGTCTAAGAAAACCTGCATACCAGCGTGACCAATATCAACCATTAGACGATCAATTTTTTCATAGTCTTTTTCATCTATATTATAATCTAGTATCGTTTGTTTTAGTCTCTTCATCTGTACTTCTGAGTTTAATTGTATATTACCTTTTTTCTCCGTGTCATTCAAATTGATACAGTTAACTATTCTTCCGTAATACCCTCTCATTTCATCATAAAGAATTTGCATAACCATTATGATTGAATTATCACTTTGTAGTGCAGAATCCATTGCAATTATGAACCGTTCCCCTTTTGAGTTTGAGAATAACATTGGTCTAACAAACTTCTCAGCCTTTCTTACTTGACTAAGTTTTATCATTTGTTCTATTCCGCCTGATTTTTGAAATTTATTGAAGTACTCGCGCATGGCTTTATCATAGTTCATTTTAAGCATATCGTCTATTTCACCTTGTTCAAGTAGTGGCGGTGCTGGCTTGCTATCAACCATAGGCGCTAATGGTACATCACATGGTATATCAAATACAGCATAATTGCTATCTCCTGCTATCATCTTTATTGCATACTCCTTGTAGGTTCTTGCAAACTTATGATCAACTTCCGATGCTGATGAAGAAAATATTATTTGAGATGGAACTTGTTTTCTGAGTAACTCTTGGTCAAAGCTTTCTTCTGTTGATAATTTGAAGTCAGTCTTTTGTGATATAAATGGAATTACAACGTTTATCAGTTCTTCGTCCGTAAACCCCGCCTCATCAATGAGGACAAGTTGGCTTCTTTTACCCCTGACGTTATCTGGAACTGAGTTTAATGTATAAATAGTTGAATTGTTAATAAGACCTACCTTATGTGATCCCTTATCATGTACAAATCCATCAGAATTCGATGACGATACAACCTCTGTCATAAAAATATCCTTCAAAGAAGGTATTGATTCTATTCTTTGTTTGGCAATATCTTCCAACTTGAGGAAGCTCTCAATTGCCTGATTACCTTTACTTGAAACCAAGTATATAGAAAGGTTTGGATACAACAACATTTTGAGCATTGCTATAACATCCAATAGGAAACTTTTCCCAAAGTTACGAGTACACGCCCATACATTGTATTTCGTGTTCCAAGTTTTTTGCAAAATTAATTTCTGTGAATCCATTAATCTAATACCTAGCAACAACTCACACGCTATTACAGGATTTCTTCTGAGAAACTTTATGAACTTTGCATTGCCTTTGTATACTATTCTTTTTCTTTCTGTTAGAAAAACTTTCTTTTTTGATGATTGGTTTACAAATTTATTAGCTTGTGGATGCATCAACATCACCAACCTTATAGTCTATCTTATTATTTGTTAGGATAACTTTTAGTTTCCTGTTTTCTTCTTCTAATTTATTTTTTTCTTTTTCAAGTGATTCAACTAACTTTCTACTATGACTTAACATTTCTTGCAAATCATTATCATTAAATAACCCTTGGTCAAATATAGCTTTCATCGACATCTTTTGCACTCTTTCCATGCCGATTGAGCCAACTTGATCATAATAATCTACTTCTATCTCGTCTAAATCTAAGTCTCTGTAGTATAACATCATACCCGTCAAAGTAGACCGCTTCTTTCCTTCTCCACCCTTTTTTGCGATTCCATTTTCTTTTGCTATTGAAGTTGTAGCGCTTGATAAATTCTTTATGTTGTTTATCAAATTTCTAATTTTATCGTCATTTTTATGTGCCTCTGTTACATCTGTTGCTAACCTTGACAACATTTGATTTAGCTTGGATATAGTATTGTTATTTAAAACAACTTGTACTATCTGGCTAACCAAAAATGGATTCTCTTGAACATCCTCATCTATATGCTCTAGAAGTTCTGGATACAATAGTTTTTGATCAGAAACTGGCAAATCAACAAAAGGATCTCTTCCTATTGCTTCAACTACCTCTTTTTTAGCCTGTCTCTCTTCTTTGCTTAATTTTAGCTTTCCAGATTCAACCTCTCTCTGTTCTTTTACTTCAGCAGTGGTTGAGTCAAATGGATCGCTATCTTTAAAACTCATGCCTTGGTATTGCTTCAAGCTATTTATCTTTTGAAAGTATGTTTTGAATGTAGAGTTTTTACTACTAATAGCCATGTCTACAGCAGATAGTGCAAATACGGCATTAACCTCTCTGCACAACATATAGAATGATAACTTTACGTCTCCATTGTTAACTATCATATAGTCATTAAAATATCTCTCTAGACACTTCTTACATACTGAGATTAGACCCACTCCACTATACATTCTTGATTGTGACATATAAAAATTGTTTTCTTTAATACTAAGCGATTTACCACAGTCTGTACAAGTGTATTCATTCTCACCTTGTACTTTGTAATTATATTTTTCGAGTGTAGCTTTTGATGCTTTTATTTCTCTTTTAATATCTGTGGCAGTTTTTCTACCTCGTTTTGGTATATTATAGCCTTGCTCAGAAAGAAAATCTAAAGCTTCTGCTATTTGTTTGTCTGCTTGTTTTTCTTTAGCTGTTGCCATATTCTCTCCCTTCTAGTTTTAACTTCTTAATCTTTTCTTCGTAGTTTATACTATGGTATTTTCCGCAATATTCTATAAATTGTTCTTTTGTATTTTTGTATGTTCCATATAAATTATGAAAAGACCCCTTTTCTGATGGATTATGGTGATTGTCACATAGCGTAATTCCGTTATTCACAGAAAATGCCAGACTAGAATTTATAGACATCCCTTCTAAATGATGTGCCCTGATATCTATTTGTGAACCACAGATGAAACATTTATTATGGTATTTTTTGTGTACAGAATCCTTCCACTCCCTGTATAGTTTCGTGCTTCGTGGATATTTATAATCCTCGACTTTTTCTCCTGTATAGAATTCAGCCTTACACTCCATAGAACAAAAATTATTCCCATTCTTATTTATATGACTCTCTTTTCTGTGCTCCACTTTTCCACAATTTGTGCAGGTGTAATTGGTATCTTTCCATTCGTGATTATTAGATCCTGTATGGTCTAGCAACTCAAAATAGTTATCCACTCCATAATTTTGATTCATCTTGGCTTTATATGCTTCTTTAAAATAATCAGTCTTACTTATGTTAGTTTCTCCATATTTTTTTAACACTGACATTTCAAGTTTTTTATTTTTGCAGTCAATATCATTACAACAATCCATAGGAGTTATCTTCCTTTGCTGTAGATATTCTCCGAACATTTTACTGTTTATTTCTCCGCAAAAATCACATTTATATTTTATGTAATTTTTATTTGTTTTTGATGTATCTTCGATTGATGTATAAAAGATATCTCCCATCTTGGTATATTCATATCCAAGTTCAACAAATTTTTTCTTATTTCTGCTATTCCACTTTGTTTCTACTGTTTTACTAACTAACATTAAATACCTCCCGATATTATATCCATTGTATAAAATGTGGGAAAGTTAGATGGATGGTCTAACTTTATCAGGTTGCACTCCCTATCCCACATTAATTTATATCCTAAAATAAGCCTATCACACTAAGAAAGCTAAATCGAGGGAGAGGTCGATATTAAGCTCTCCATATTGTCCGTGATAGACTTGTTCTAAAATATAAATAAAGTAGGGAAATTAATCCCTACCCGTTTAAATAATCTCATCTACTAAACCATACTCAAGCATTTCATCAGCAGTTAAATACCACTCGAATCTTTTGTGCTTATCCAATACATCGCTTGGAATATTGCTATGGTCTAAAATATATTGATTCATTTTCTCATTGTATTTCTTATAAAACTCATATGTATCTTCTACGTCATTACTATTTCCACCTAATCTAGTACTACCTTGATGAATTAAGCCTGTACTAAATGGATAACACACCCTCTTAACATTAGGATTACTGAATCCAGACATTAAGATATATCCTCCCATTGAATAAGCATATGAGAGTAATACTACCTTTGTAGGAGTTTTTAATCTCTCAATAGCCTCACATAGGGTCATTCCCGTAAAGATAGAACCGCCCGGTGAATTCAAGTAGATAGTAATTTCTTCTACATTAGGATCAGCATCCAATTGCATTAATGGCATAATGAAGTATTCAATAGTTAAATCATCAATTTCACCACTAATTAACAGATTTCCCTCATCTAAATTTTTAAAGTATTGATACATAACCGGATTAGCCGATTCTTTCAATTGTGACACAAGCTCATTGATATCCAATGTCCCAGTATTTCTAGTAAAATTATTCATAGTGTCTCTCCCTTCTTGTGTCTAAATATGTTGTAGATTTACTTCAAATGGCAATACATCACCGTTATCTCTAAATACAATTATTAACTGAGATGCATCTGCTGTTGATTTAACCTTATTTTTACCATATGAATTTGAGCCTTGGAGCGTTCCTCCATAGATTTCCATTTCATTTCTATTCTTATGAATTACTCTACCGTGATGTAAGTGACCAAATACTAAAATATCATAAGAGTCATCATCGACTCCGTTGTACTTCTCAATTTTTCTCTCATCATTCTTAGCATCGTTGTGACCATGTTGATATCTGATTCTATTTCCATAGATTTCATCAACTTGATGCTCGTAATCTTCCGGTTGGTCAGCAAATTCTAATAAATGAAGTTCTTTTCCGTATAGCTCTATTCCTCTAGTTACACTATTCTTCATATTTTGAATAATAACATACATTGCAGTGTTGTTTTCTACCGCATCATGTTTAGATCCAGTGATCCGATCATGGTTTCCATATATTCCACCTAGTCTAACTTTAAATCCGTTTTTCATAAGTCTGATTACAAGTCTCCACGTAAGGTTTTCACCTTCAACCAATTGCTTGTCTGTAGCAAACTCACAATTCCACTTTTGTTGATTTCTCATGTCGAAATGTTCTATGATATCACCAAGGTGTGTAATATCAATCATCTTAGCGTTAAACATTTTAGCATATTCCATCAATTTATCCGCATAATAATCTATTTTCTCTTCAGCTTTCTTATGATTATGGTAATTATATTCTTCATCAATTAATACACCAGTATGCCAGTCCGCTGGACAACCTTTAATAACAGATTCTCCTACAATTTCTTCGTAAGGAATGTCGAATAATTCTTCTGGTATGACAAATTCAAGGTTCTCTTTTATAACTAAAGAGTATTGTTCTGCAAATAATAAAACCGGAGTAACTTCCCTATAAAGCCTAGCCAATTCCAATCTTTCTAGTTGCATATCTCTTTTCTTGATCCCATATTCTCCAACCATTTCTTGCATTTTTTCAAGATGAGTTTTTGGAATAAGAGAATCTAGTCCTCTTACACTATAATCATCTCTAACACATTTTAAACCTTCTTCATATCCTCTGTCAAATGCTTTAATCCTTATCCTTGCTGATTTTCTGTGAGCAGATTCGTCTTTAACTTCTTTTTCATCAACGTTCTGATTGATTATATAGCCCATTACATCATTTGTATGACCAAGTGCTCCTTGCATCCTATACATTCTATCACAGTAATCCTCGTAGGACTCATTAGGCTTTTTCTTTGTATCCAAATTACTCAATATTGCTCTCCCTTCAATATTATGTTACATCCTATAATTTTATACTCTGTCCAATCCTTGGAGCATATGTATTTAAATTTTGCTTGTATTTATTTTGAAATAGCTCACACATTGATTCTGTTCTATCTTTATCACCGTGTACAGCTATTACTGTTTTTAACTTTTTCTTTTCAGCGGTCTCTAGTGTTTCAACGATTTCTTTACCACTTGCATGACTTGACATACCAGTTAGATTTTCAACTCTCGCTCTAATGGCTACAGTTTTCTTTTCACCATCTATATTAGAAGTAATCGTTTTCTGTTTGCCTTCAATTAACTTCCTACCTGTAGTTCCTTCTGCACAATATCCAACAAATACAATAGTATTCTTTCTAGACTTGACTATCTCAGAAACTAAGTAAGAATTGATGCCTTTATCAGCCATTCCCGAACTGGAAATCCATACTTTAGGTTCACTTCTTCTAGATACTGCCATAACATCTTTAAATTCGGATAATTGTGATATCTTACCCCACTCAAATAAATCCATTTCATCTTTCCACTTTTCGTCATAGAAATCACTGTCTGAACCGAGTGTGTTGTGACACTTATTCATTAGCGGACTAGCCATATAAATCTGAATAGGATTTAGCTCTGGATATTTCTCATAGGTTTTCTTTAAGTAGTAAGCCAGATTCGTGCTTCTCGCCATTGCAAAAGAAGGAATTAGTAAATCGCCTTTCTTCTCTATACAAGTAGATTTTATTAGTCTATGCAAATCTTCTACAATTACATCTTCTGTTCTTTGTTCTATATGTACATGAGAGTAGGTTGATTCAGTTATTAAATGATTAATTTTCATACCTTTGATTGATGGCTTCATTGTAAATGGAATTTCTCTATTGCATGATGTGTCACCAGTATATAATATTGTCTGCTTTTCATATCCATCTTGTACTTCTAAATAAATCATAGAACTCCCACTAATATGACCAGATGCCATAAATTTAAATTTTATATTGTCATTTATAACTATCCATTTTTCATAGCCGTAAGCTCTAACTCTTGATAAGAAATAATCTCTACTTCTCATATTCATATACGGAGTTATATTTCCTTTTTTAACAGATTTACTCAAATACTCGACAGTTTTATCATGTATCTTAATTCCATCTTCTGTTATATGCTCACACAACTTCAATGTCATATCTGTCATATAAATATTTCCATCAAAATCCAATCTTTGTACTTGACACAAGTTCATTATATGGTCAAGGTGCCCATGTGAAGCAATAATATGATCAATTTCAGACATATCTGAATCGCACCTATTCATATCGAACAATTGCTTTGTTGAAAATTTGCCGTCTTGAATTGCTCCCATATCTAACAATATACTAGTCAATTTATTGTTTACTTTTATTTCTAACAAGTGAGCCGATCCAGTTACATTACCAGAACCGGCTCCCAAGCATTTATATTTTATATTTATATTACTTTTGCCCATCAATTCTCCTCTCCTAAGAATATGTAGCTATACTGCCTCCGGTCTAATTCCATTTGGGTACTTATTTAAATGTTCTATAATCCAATCATCCTCGTTTAAGCGATTATTAATCTTATATAGATATTTATAATTCCATTCTCTACGACCTTTTAGCATTTCTTTTAGTATTTTATATTTCAGATTATTTCTCTTGCAGAACTTGTAAAGGTCTACATTTAATCTTTTAATTTGATAGTTTATATCTTGTAACTCAATTTCATCTACTTTGTGCTCGCAATATGGACATTCACCATTATACTTATTTTTGCATTCAAATAAACAGTTATTACATTGTAGATTAAACATATCATCATCTCCCTCTTATGGAAATAGTTGTATTTATAGAGAGGGGCATTCTCAGCCCCATTTCTATATCTTGTGGGAACTTACAATTCACTTTGTATATCTTGTGTTATTCCTTATCGGCATTTATCTTTTTTTACTAAAGGTTTACACTATTGAAGAATATAGCAATTGCAATGGTTGTAAGGGTTAAGTAGTTTTATACAAGAACCATAAAACTGATGAAAGCGTTGAAAATACTACGTTCCATAGCTACTTCACAAAATTAGTGATTTTCTATGCTTATTCATGCTTTTTCTCTGAAGTTCCAGTTGTATTTTTTCTTTACAACGATCGCAATATAATTGATTATGTGCTTTTTTTACAACTCTTTCGCCACACCTGTTACAACATATTGTTTTATCTAATCCTTTTTTGATCATATTCACCTTTAAATTTTGTAAGATTATATCTCCAAAGCATGACCATAGTGTATTCTTGTATTTTGCTTTATTACCAAAGGTATACGCTACCAATACGTCAACGACCTCATGTTTGTCATCTCTCATATCCAATAATGTATCTCTTACCTCATTATATATGTAATACATATGGCTATTGTCATCATCTGAACTTCTATTAGAATAATGTCCAACTTTTATATTTAGTTCTTTATATACTTGGGTTATTTCATCATCCAACTTTATACCCTTGTTTTTCATAAGCATCGTATAATCAAATGTTGGTAGATTGTTTCTTTTGAAAGTAAGCCTATCCGATGGTATCTTTCCCTCTATTTTGCCCATTATACTATCTGTATTTATTGGCTCAACATTCGATTCGGGTTTATCCTTTGCATACATGAAGAAGTGTGGCACTTTAGACTTCGTGTATCTCGATATTAAATTATTCTCATTCTCAGGTCTTTCTATGAAAAATAATGTTTTTGCGGAATCTATTGAAAAGTTACTTTCTAAGCACAATAGTTTTACTACATCCAAGTTAGGATCATCACTATTCCATACTTTCGTTATATTATTGCTATATAGACCTATGCTTGTATTCCTATAAGCTAATGATAATCCTTCGTATATTGTTTTATTGTTTAACTGTTGAGATGGTGCTTTTTTCATATTATAATACAATGGAACTATATCAACCATATTTCTCTCAGCAACTTTTGTTATAGTTGGTTCTGCACAAACTAGGCTTTGATCTCCATCAACGTCATACATGAGCAATAAGCTAGCCAAACAATGAGAACTCATATATATAGCATTGGTTGGTAGCCATTTGTTTATTTCTGTATTAAAAGTATTTTCACCTATGAAGTGTTCCCTATATAAAGATGGGCTTCTAAGTACATCTAATTTTTTTGCTCTTTTATACAATTTACAACTAACTTGATTTCCACTTAATAATCCATTCGGATGTTCTATATCTAAAAATAGCCATTCTGCAAATGCATATATATCCGGACAAATAAAAGTGTACTTCCCGTCTATATATAATTTTCCTCCTCTTGCATCTTTTACTAGGCTTTTTTTAATAGCCTTTAAAACTTCTCTGCTATGAGGATCTTGCAGTAATTCTGGGTATAAATTTAAAGCTTCTTGATAACTATTTTTTCTGTGATAATTATTATCGGATTTTAAAACCTTTAACATTACACCAACATCTTCACCCATATTAGTAATTTTCTTTACAGTCGGCTCTACCATTGAGTCTATCTCAGAATCATTTACATCCGTAAGTGTTTGTAGCATTTGATAATTTATTTTAGCAGTCGGTGGATTTTTAACCTCCTCGTTGCAATAAGATGCATGACAATTATATAACTTGTAATTCTCCTTGTATTGATCCCAACTGTCATAATATTTCCACATTTTGAATTGAGACTTGGTAAATATTGCAGTGATTCCGTCTTCTATTATGTCATACTCCTTGCCATATATGTCTTTAACGTATCTTGCATTGGGATATTGTTTTAAGAATTTATTTATAAATCTTATGTACGGAAACGGAGTCATCAAACCCTTAATCCAAGGAAGTCTTACCATTCTATTTTTATCAGATAAGTAAATTCCTATGCCGTCGGTATGTGGTATCGGTATTTTCATTTCTTTTTTTGATTCTATCTTATACGTTTCATAATCTATGAAATCGACTAATCCTTTTACATTAGTCTCAAAGTCATCAACTACTATAGCGTTATCAATATTAAAATCTTCCCATACATCAGTTGCACTATTGTTTAAAGCCAAGTATGCTAAGTATTTATTAGTATTAACTCCGCCTCTTTCATTTATTATATCCTCTGTTAATCCACACGTTAATGTTAATTTATGTTTGTCATAAACACTTTTTTTAATGGCTACAAATTTTTTAAGCCTAATCTGACCAGCGGATGCGGTATATGCGATGTATTCTTCGCCATTCCAAGTAAACCCTCTTTCCCATATTGATTCCGCTATTTGAAAATAGTATGTTTGTATCACTATAATGTCTTCTGTTACTTCGCCTATTTCACATCCTGTTACTCTGGTAGTAGTTGAATCAAAAGATGATATAATATCGCTTTTTTTGATTTTTTTTGTATTCATTTTTCTTCTTTTTTTATTATTATCAAGCTTGTTTATTAATTTATTTTTATAAATCTTTATAATTTGATTTAATTCAGAAACTCTAGCCCGGTATATTTCATTATTTAATTCGATATTTTCAATATCTTCTTCTGATAATTTAGCCCTCGCTCTTTTGCTTAGATTTTTTATGATTATTATTTTTTCAACCCAATATTTTTTTGTTATTCTAAGTTTGTTTAATTTGATATTTATCTTTTCTTCTTTTTTATTATAAAAATAGTCTGTCCCAACACCATATAGATGTATTTGTTTATTTAACGCCAAATTATCTACCTCCTAATCTCGAAAATGTTCCATTTTAGATTGCTTCTCTTCTTCTGGTAAATGTATATAGTCTTTGTGATACATCCCTCTCTCACTCATCCCTACTCCTCTACTTTACTTCCGCAATTCAAGCATTTTCCGCCTCTACTTTCTGGAATCCTTCCACATTTAGGACAAATAATCACTCTGCTTTTGTATCCCGTCCATTCTTCCTCATTCGGTGTTCTTGTCCATTTAGTCATATTTCTTTTATCGCCCATCTATTTATTCTCCTTTACTGTCTACTACATTCGTATTTACGTCTTATAGGTATGATAATACCAAATTTACATTATCTTTTATTCTAGCTTACACAGAGCTATTTTCACTAGAGTTTGAAATATTCTGGAACAACCTTAACCCACGATTCCTCATAATCTCCAACTGTTCTTCACTCATATTAGCTTTTCTTTGCTCTCTAATCTCTTTTCTTCTAGGATGATTCTTTATACTCTCCGGAGGAATGTTTGATCCATTGGTTGAAACCATCATAATTTTAGCCATCTCACGTATGTACTCTTCTTTAAAATATAAATCCATACCGTCATCATATTCTACTATTTTATATAAGTGCACTTTTTCAATTGACTTTGCATACAATCTTGCGCCAGTTGTCTTATTTGGTACGTATGCTACCAATATATTTTCATTATATCTATATATCTTTCCGCCATTTTCCTTCATAGCTTTTGGTACTCTTAAAAATGTTTGACCATTAATTAAGTGATCTCCTGTAATAATATCTCTCTCTATGTCTACTCTGTATTGTCCGACATATTTCTTCATATTCCCTCCTATTCATATTCTCGTTTATGTTTACTTAACTTTTCAATCAAACTTACCATTTCATCAGCCATATATTCTTCAGCTAACTCTTGCAATTCTCCTAAAGTAATCATTTTCTTGTCAATATCATCCAATGATTCCAACATCTGTATAAAAACATATTTATCTCTATCACTTCTTCCTTCGAACATTTTCTTAATGCTACCTTTATTATATAGTAGTCTATATTCTTCCGGAATATAAGTTCTTTCTTGATGTCTCACAATCCCTCTAATTCGATTTCTGTCCATATTTCCTCCTCTCGTATTCTTCTAACTTTAGTATACCACACTAGATAACTCATTACAAGCATTATTTGTGAAATATTTAACTTTTTTCATATTTTATTTTTGTGTTTCCAAACTTAATATAATTGTAACACCATAAAACACCAATGTCAAGGAAAAATAATTAAAAAATATAGATTTTAATGTTGACAAGTGCTTTCTATTATAGTATTATATAGGTATAGGACGAAACTTATCGAAAGGAGATTTAAATGACGAGTTATTATATTTATAAAAAGGAAGATTTTGAAAAAATGAACGTAGAATTATCAAGAGTACATTGCTTATTGACTGAATTATCTTTTAAAAAGGAATATATTGACGAATTAATGCAGTTCTTGACCGACAACTTAAAATGTGATTATTCATATCTTATGGCAGAAATGAGGAGTGGTTGGAAGCCTGTGTTATTTGCCAATGAATATATTGATGATTTCATCAGTTTATATAATGTTACAAATAATGATGTTTATATTATTATTGATGAATATGGTAAAAAGTATACATACAATAATTTCTTATCAATTATATCAGAAAGATATCGAGATAAGAATAGTAAACATGACGATTTCAATAGAATTTGTGGCTATGGAATGGAATGGGGTTGTTAATATGGCAAGAAAAAGACAGCGTTGTCTAAATATATCATGCTTTCATTGCCAACATGACAACTGTTCATTAAGAAATCATGATGACGAAATTGTATTACATGAACAAAATAGCTATTCTATAGAAGATTGGAGAGATAGTTGTATTAAATGTGACAAGTATATTAATTTACAAGGCTATTTTGATGACAATATACAAGATCACATAATAAAATTAAAGAAAGTATGGGTTAAAAATAATCTAGATAGTGAAAATTACAAATATTTCCAAGAAGTAGAGGAGTTTATGAAGTCAGATAAGTATAAAGAAAGGAGTAAACATGGTTAAATGGTATGATTATTGCAGAATTTTAAAAATGTGTAGGAATACTTGTAAAATAGGCGTATTACTAGATAAAATACAAACAAGTTACACTATGGAAAACGATAAATTCAATAGTTACAAGAAATTATATAGTAATTTATATGATTCAAACTTAAAATATGGTATAAGTGTAGAAATAGACGATTCTGAGATTAATATTTTTATTGATGAAATTTTAGTATTTGAGTGTGATACATCATTTAATGAGTGGCAATTCATTCACTCTAAGCCAAAAAGTGTTGAATTGGAAGTGATATCCATTATCAAGGAATATAATAAATTATATAAAAATTTAAAAAGAAGAATGAAACAAGTAAAATCAGATCATGATTATGAAACTGATACACTAAATAGTAGATATAGAGTCAATCATGAATAGTAAATATGAGCCAAATATCATTAATTTATCTTACGAAGTATTTACAACTGATTGCGAAGGTGTTCCAGAAAGACACAAAATGGAAAAAGATTGTATTTGTACTTTTAATTCAGTGAATTGTCAGATTGAGTTTTTAATTAATTCGCTAATAAGTCAAGGATATACAAAACAAACTATAATGAATTCGGTAGCTGAATGGATTGAAGAACAGGAGGAAAATATTGAACAATAGAATTGATGAATTAACAAAACAATTATTCGACGGATCTACCAAAGCTTTTGAAGAATTAAAAAGATTAGAATTAATAATAATGAATGTAAAAATTGCTACTGCAAGACTTGGAGACATTCCTGATGCTAGAGCGTTATCAAAAACAGGAGATATTATAAACAGTGCATTAATTGGATTAGAAAGTACAACCAAATCGGTAAGAGATATTAGCAAAGAAATTGCTAAATTAAATAAGGAGGAAAATGATGACTAAAGATGAAGTTAAATGGTTAAGACAAGTTAAAAAGTGGTCAAATAGATTCAATATTTGTATAGAAGATGATGAAATATGGGTAAATGATATTAAAGATTATGAAAGAAAGTTCAATTTTGAACATAGTGGCAAAGAATTTATATTTGAATTGTTAAATCAGCTCGGATATAAAAGTGAAATTATTTAAGGAGGCACTGTGGATATTTTAATATTAATTGCTAGTCATCTAGTGGGAGACTATGTGCTACAAAATGATTTCTTGGCTACGAATAAAGGCGGTAATTCATTTATACTATTCGTTCATTCTGCATTATGGACATTGGCTGTGGCTATTGGATTCTATGTGATAGGTATTGAATTAGGTATTATTGCCGTGTTATATCTGGTAATCACACACATGATTATTGATAAAATGAAATGCCAAATAGAAGATAAAACATATGCACTGACTAGAGATTTATATTTAGATCAGATATTACATCTAGTAACTATATTAATGGTGTATTATATTTAAGGAGGATTTATGTTTAACAAAATAAAAGAAATAATAAGAAAAAACAAAATAAAAGAGAATGAAAAATTTAAAAATATATGCATTACGGTAAAAATTGATGAGAATACTTACTATCTTGAATTATTTAAAGAGGATGGATACGGAATGTTCGGAGAAGTGACTAGAATTAGACCTAGACTATATGCAATTTCTGAATCCCAAAGGTTGATGATATACGAAGCAAAAAATAGTTTTTCAGATCATTCCAGCATACACGTAATTGTTAATGAATTCAGAAAAGAATATAGGATGTACTTAAGAGAAGAGAAAATCAATATGCATATCAAAGATAGCGGAATAATTATTTAACTCCTTAATTGGAGTTTTTTTAAAATAGCTACACAAAACTATTGCAATGTTATTTATACTATGTTATACTAAAATAAATGGAAGTTAACTAGATAATAAGGAGGAGAAATGAATATTAAACCAAGATTAGACAAGGATATACCAAAGAAATTTTTATATCTGACTGTTGGAAATGGAAAGAGAAATCAAGACGGGTTAGATGAGATTAAAGGTAAAAAAGACAAAGAATCGGTAAAAAGTAGAAAGCAGTACAAGGAATATATAGAAACTGCAAATAATTTACATCAGAAACTTAATAGTGGAGATGAGGTTAATCTATATGCCAGCAAAGAGACTGTAAGTGATTTCACAAGAAAAGGCAAGATTGATTTTGATTATGAGTATGTATTAAAAATCGATCCCGTATGTATGCACAAAGCTTGGCAAAATTACGGAAGAGATAAATATGAACTATACTCTTTTAATGTTGATCAGATATTTTACAATGAAGAATCTTTAATGAAATCACTCAAAAAAGATCGAATAGTAAAAGACTATATTCTAAACAAATTCTTAGACTTATGCTATGGGAATGAGAATTATGTTGCCATGAGAAATGAATTCATGGAATACGTTATAGAAAACTACATTGATGACAGACCTGTATTTTGTGATATAATTCAACACTCAAAAGATAAAGGGTATGAATCTAGTTCTACCTATAAAGTTGATGAGTACAAGACGAAATACTATAGAGAAGCGTATGAAAAAGGGTTTATTAAATTGTACAGCGACTATACTTCAGAGCAGACTATTATTTTCTTACTAAAAAATAGAATGTTTGATTTGATTACAGAATTGCTTGAACAATTAAATGACTATGACAAAGATGATTTGATAAAATTTGGCGAAAGAAACAGTGACAATATAAAATGCATCAAAGAATTATTGATGAATAATTTAGATGATCAAAATTGTAAAATGCTATATGACCTATGCGGATTTAAATCTCCGGGCTTCAGACTATCAATTGTTGATGATAATGGGTGGAATGAGGACTTAATTGTTGATAGCAAGACATTTGATACCGTTGAAGAATTAAAGAAATACTTGATTAGAAACTATGAGTGCAACATGGATAGAGTATATAAAGGTCAATTTGAAGAATTGTGGGTTAATTTCTTGGATGGAAGTGGAGAATGTATGGAAGTCAAAGTTGAATATGTAGAGTAATGAGTGATTAATTTCACTCTTTTTTATTTAACTGCATATTAATATGTGTAAAATATGCACATTATAGATTAGTACCATAAATTTATAAGTACCCGCTTTAATGGTTCGTTTAATATAGCCTGATACTTTAGATTTGCCTTAACATTTGTAATGTTATAGAAAATGTAATTGTTGCAATAAAAAAACTGGCGTTAACCAGTTAAATTTGTATCCATTGAGTATTTTCACTATCTTTTAATTTGTGTTTATCTAAAAATACTACATACATCACTCCACGATTTTTAGCGGTTGGGAGTGGTTCTTCTATTGATATATCAAATATTTTATCTATGCTACCAGTCCAAAACTTAAAATTCGTCATGCTTTCCTCAGACATAATATCAATTCTACAGGGTGATTCTAATTTTATTCCATGTGAATAATATTTTTTATCATACTTACATATATTTGCATAGTCTATTTCTCTATTCATATTGCATCCTTAATCTCTATTATTTCATAGCAGTCTGGGCTTATCCGAAAATAACCACTGTTTGGATAAGTGTCAAGCTTAATCAATTCCTTTTCATCTACTATGGTTATCACGCCTGTTAATCCAATTGTATCTCTGAAACTATTAAAAAACTTAGTTACCACTACTCTCTTCATTTATATCTCCTTATAAATTATAATCGCATTGTAATATGTCACACCGATATTATTAAAAATCGATATACAATGAGAAATTGATATTATATCTTTTTTCTCATTCTCTACAATAGTTTTTATTTGTTTATAAAAGTCATCTTCTACCAATGATTTTATTATTTCCATTTTTTGCATTTATACCTCCTTATTTTCCAAATAACTCTGTATACTCAATATTTCTTGCTATAAAATACTTCATAAAGTCATCAGCTTGCAATCTCTCTTTGAGTACATCAATAGAATAATTAACTTCTTTTACTTTTAAATCAACATCTATGACATATGCTTTCTTTCTTGAGTATACTTCTCTAAAATAATATCCATCACTAAATAATTCACCAATTGATGAAATTTTATATCTTTCTTTGTAGATTGACAGTGCATCATCTTTTGAATTTGCAACTACCAATTTTGTGTTCCACCAATTATCTTGATATTTAGTTTGAGCTACAAACCACTCTTTAACTTTTTCTGATTCTAATTGATATTCTTTCTTAATCTCGTAAACTTTTAATCTCATATTACCTCCTTTATACTCTGCAAGCCTTTCTAAAGCTATCCTATATACTTAATAATAACATAATTAATTAGTATATGCAAGCATAAAGTATAAAAAATAAAAATAAAAAAGTTTATAAAAAGTGTTGACTTTGATTAGATAAACTTGTATAATAAAGTGAAAGGTTAATGTAGACAAGAAGAGGAGGGAAAATATGAAATTAGCTAGAGCAACGATATATTATTATAGTCATGAAAGTGATAATCCGTATCAAGAACTAGAGAATTTGTTAGACTCTAAAGATTGGGTATTTTATAAATTATTTAATACTCAGGAAGTAGAAATTGGAGAATGGTATGATGAAATAGACTTAAATAGGTCTAATTGTACACAAGAAGAATATGAGGAATATTTTAAAGGAAGAACACAGTCACTTATAAAAATAGTAGATGATGCTGTTGAATTATTAAAAGTATCTCATTTGACTAAGATGAGTTTAGATGATTGCGTAGACATATCACACGAAGCATTTATTAATCTAGGTGAATTAAGACTTAGTAGTGTTGAGTTAGAGTGGGTTAAAAACAGAGTATTTAAAATTAAGGAGGAAATATGAAAGTTTTAGTAAACGAAATTAAATCAAATGTCCAAGACTCGACTATTGAAGGGTTTCTTGATAAGTATTACGATGAGGTTGTAGTGGAATATGATAAACTTAATAATGATCAATACGGTGCTATTGTCGGATGTACATACAAGTGCTACAATCAAGAAATAACTAGATTTGATAAGAATAGTGTTAAGTTAGATTAAACTGATGAACCTAATATGAGATATTAATTTTTAAGGAGGACGAATAATTTGGAAAAAGATATGAATTATTATAAAGAATATTTAAAGTATGTATTGGAGCACAAGAAGAATGTATTTAAGGTTTGTTGGCATAAAAAAATGTATTTGCACGCACTTATGCATGACTTGAGCAAGTTTAACCCAAAAGAATTCAAGACGTATGCTGAATGGTTTAATTCTCCGTTTGGAGTTAAAATAAAAAACAAAACAGATTCTGAAATAGTTGAACTATCTGGATCTAGGTATAAACATCTAGTAGAAGCATTGGGTTTAAATGGTGGTTTTGATTTTATCAAAGAAGAACATAATCGCCTAAGAGAAAATTTTGATAGAGCTTGGCAACATCACAAAGATAATAATAAACACCACTGGAACTATTGGAGTGAAAGAAATCTTGAGATGCCAGTTAAGTATATTAAACAGATGATATGCGATTGGGAAGCTATGGGAGTTAAATTTGGAGATACTGCAATTGAGTTCTATTTGAGTAATTATGATGAGATTAAACTAAAGCAAAGATCTAGAGTGAGTCTGGAGTGGGAATTAGGATTGATAGATAGTGCTATGATGGTTTCAGCTATGACAATTAAAGATACTGGATTCTTAGAAGAGGATAAGATTAAATATGGGATTAAATAAGGAGGAAATATGCTTTTAAAATATGCAATTAAAAATAAGATAGTAGAACTAATAGATAATATTAATCCAGAAACTACTCTACAAGTGTACGAACACATAAAAGGGCTGTATGAATTAGTTGATGAATTACAACATATGATAGATGTTGAAGTTGAGGATGTATAAGGAGGAATTGATATGGAATTAGCAAACAATTTATTGAAAGCAGGACAGGTGGTGTATATTTGCGATTATAGATTCATAGATATCAATAACAAACCAATTAGGCACGTAAAGCCAACTAAGGTGATGGTGGTAGATAATTCAGAATTACCTAAAAACAAAACGGTATATTATTCTGAAACACATTTTAGACCATTTACTAAAACCGGCAAAGTATCTAATAAGATCATAGCACCATTTGATAATACTGGCTACAGATACAGAACTGGCGGATGCGTGAATATTTATGACAACATGGAAGAATGTATTGAGAAATATAATAAACAGTGTGAATTAGCTATTAACGAGTTAAATGTTGGGAAAACAAATGCTATTGATAGATTTGATGGATTGATTAAAGATGTTAAGAATAATATGATTTAATATTAAGACTGCTTAACGGCAGTTTTTTTAACTTTAGAAAATTTACAAAGAAAAAAGACTAGAATTAACTAGTCTACTTTTTCATATATATTTCCTACAATAGTTGGCTTTATTACATCAAACACATCTCCACTTCCGTTTATGTTAGATTTATTTCCGTTCCTATAATGTGCAACCAATTTAAAACATGATCTGTTGTATTTTACCTGATATCTAGTACCGTTGGATTTACCAAATATACCAACTGTACTTCCATCCAAAATATCACCGTGATATATTTCTTTTCCTTTTTCACTATATCTTCCGGTAAATTGACCAATAGTATCTGGATCAATCTCTATAGGTTCATATCTATACTTTAATCCATTATTTGGACAATGCTCTTGAATAGCCCATACCCACTTGTCTACGATTGTTTTATGATTATAAATATCACCAACAAGTCTTTGGCTATTATATTTTTTGTATACTGGGATCTTAATAAGGTTCCCGTAAATCCAATCTCCAGCAAATCTGTGATTACCATTCCATTTTACCTTTGCTCTAAATTTAATTTCTTCTAAGTTCATTTAATCCTCCTTTTACTTTACTTTATCTAATACCTTTTTAATCAATGATTTCTTTTCTTTTTTAAAAAGTCTATGTGTTTCGACAGTAAAATTGGGTTTATATCTATTCTTTTCAACTTCATCAATGATTCGTTCAATGTCGTCACTATCTGGATTTATTACTTCAGTATGCCCCGAATCCCAATATAAATTTACAGATTTACCATCTTTATTTACTTTTATCTCATTTATTTCTTTACCATCGTATGTGTCACCTTTATTAATATTAAAATCTGACTCGAATTCAGATATTAGCTTGATTGACTCACGATCCGATATAACATACTCTCTAATCATTGAGCATATAGCCTCTTCTTTTGTTGGAAGCATCTCATAAAATAGATCTATCTGGTGTTTATTGTGTAATAATATACTTACGATAGATGCTACACTAACTTTGCTTAAATCTACTAATCTATACCTCATATACAATTTGTAATTCATTATTTCCTCCTTAATTATATCTCGTATCCATATCTATCTGCTATTTTTATTAGTATTTTATCTTTCTTGTCTCCTTCATTAAACAAAACTGTAAACCCGGTGCTTGAAACATAACCTTTTGTAAAGTATAAATCTATCAATGACTCTAATAGATATTCTACTGCACTGTCTGAATTATCTCTAAATAACAGCCAATCAAACCTTTCGTTATTGCACCATCCTCCACAATAATCATAAATCTCTCCATAATTACCCTGTATATATCTTACATCTTTTCTTAATTGCTTTAGTTTTGTTGACATTTTATTCCTCCTTAATCTAATTTGCAAGCTTTTCTAAAGCTGTTCACTTAATAATAACATAATTGTTTTGGCTTTGCAAGTGTATTTATTAAAAATATAGAAATAAAAAACTTTAAATAAAGTGTTGACTTTACTTTTTAACGGTGGTATACTATAGATAGGAGAGCTATATATAATTATGAAAGGAGATTTATGCAAGAGTACAAAGAAATAACAAAAGAAAATGGAGATTGGATTAGGATACCAGTTTATACTGACGATATGGATGTTGAATGGTATCCCATGAGCTATATCAATCAAAAGGTATTGGGGAGAATTAAATTAACTGGGTCTAAGTTAACTAAGAGTTATGGCGAGTATCTAAAGAAGATTGAATTGTATTACGCGGATCAGAATTACCCACAACAAGCTAGTTGCTTGAATATAGATGGGTTTAAACTTTGGTTATCAAATGTTAAGATTGGAAGATTAAATAAGGAACAGAGGATAGAATATAACAAGTTGTGTGATATGGTTGGATATAATAATCATACATCTGAAAAGGAAATTATTGTTAATGACGTAAATAGAGAGAATTACACAGAATTTGAAAGAAAGTGCATCGATAATTTAAATGTTGAATTTGAGTACAAATTATGTATTAATTGCAAAAAATATTATCCTAACACTAAGGAGTTTTATTACAACAAAGGAAATATATGCAGAAAATGCCAAGATAAGCACTTTAAAACTTGCAACCCTGTAGGTGATAAGATAACCACATGGTTTGGAGAAGATGCATATATGGATTATTTAAAAATGGATCTAGTAGACTTCAGTGTTAAATATAGATATATAAAACAATTAGCAAACAAAGAATATGAGCTAAAGTACTTGATCAATTGCCATAAAATCTGCTTGATTGATGATTATTCAGTAAGTGGCATTTCCAAATTCCTCAGAGATAATATGATGCCTAAAAATACTACATACAGTATGTTTAATAATGGCAAGGATATACTAATGTCTATACGTGATGATTTGAAAGTAGCCCCGTGGATGCATAATGGTGTTAGGGCTAGCTCTATAGATATGACTGATGATGAGATTAGAGATGCGTTCTGGTTGTATATAGATGAAATGAAAATTGATAAGAATGATGTATATGATATTGATTATTATGAGATACTGAAGGAGTCTAAATTGTCAAATAAGAAACTACAGTCTGATTCTTTATATAGTGCTATGATGTTAACTAAATTTAAATATCCTGCGTATAAGTTTAATATATCCTCTGTGAATTATTGGAAGAATAAAGAAAATAGAGTTGTGGCATTGAAATATTTAATAGAAAAAGATTTAAGTTACAGTAAATTTGACAGATTGCCATTATATCTCACCAAGAAAAACATTAAGCTTATAAGCAATACTATGAGTACTGTTTTAAGTAATTATTATAAAAATGAATTATTTTATTGGGTGGATGAATGTTACCCAAATATATTTGATCACTCTGATTTTAATATATGGTGGAGCAGAGATGAGTTTGACAGCATGGAAGAACAGACAGTCCATGAGATATTAAAAGATAATTTTGGAAGCAATCTAATATACAATAATGGTGATAATAGGACTCGAATAAAATCATGTGGTCACCAACCTGATTGGTATGTTATTACGGATGGCAAGCCTATACTGATAGAATACTTTGGTATGTATAATCAAAATAATATTAAAAGCTTAAGAGTCAAAGAATATGTTAAAAGAACTGATAAAAAGATGGAAGATTACAAAACCCTATCTCATTATGATACATTATACATATTTCCGGAAGATCTTAAGGATAATTACAAAGGATTATATAAAAAATTAAATAAGTACTAAATTTAACCTCAGAGTAGTAAATAAGCTTACTCTGGGGATTTTTTATGCCTAAGTATAGTTTAATATGGATAAGTGTATTTATACCCGCATATGCGTTATACGCTTCATATTTCTCTGCTTAAAACTGATATTCGTTGATATTTACTTGGTTTATTCGAGAATGGGGTTATATGTATAATGAATATATGGTTTTATATTAAAAGTAACCCCCGGTATAATACTAAACAGTTGAAAATACAATATAGTTAACTATTTTACGAAAACACACTGTCGTAAAGTGCAATCCATTTAATGGAGAGAATTGTACCAACACATGGAGATTTCTGAAAAACAAAGGTATCAAATATCTCAAAAGACCCCCTACCCATTGCAAACACTCACTTCTTTATACTCTTCTTATACCTATTCTAGTAGTAATCAGTGTTACAGTACATTGTGTGTATAATATATAATTATGCATACATTGACCTTTAACCATTGGAATTACTATATTCTTATTTTAGCTACATTGATGATCTGATGATTTATGCTGATTATTACTGATTATTGGCTTAAATATGGTCATATTTGCTTATTATTGGCTATTATTTGTAATGATTACAATTTTATAGATATTACAGAATAATTATTATTTCATAAATTTACTCGCTACAGAACATGGAGAACTTTCAGGACATGGACAATATTGTATTTTTGTATACAATCATACACCTATACAATTATACCACTATACAATACACTATAATGTATACTATTATACTTTACAATTACCTATTGCAATCTAATCTACATATGATATACTATTAATATAAATCAATACTATTATATAAGGAGGAGAAGATGAATATAACAAAGCTTAAGAAGGAAACAACGTACTTATGTGAACAAGATGGAAAATCATATAGAATTATAGATAACAACTTGTGGGTACTCAATAATAACACACGATTATGGCATCCAATGAGTATGGATGGTATGACAAGGTTGGATATATTGAATATGGAATTTAAGGAGGTTTAATCATGAATAACTATATTACTATCAATGGTAAACTAATCAATAAGAAAGATATATCATTCAATACAGACTCATTTAAGATCATATACAATAAAGATACTAATGAATGGGAATGTTATTACAACAATGAATTAACCGATTCATGCAAATCATTATATCATCTATTGGGTGATTATATACCAAAACTATAGACTGTCATTAGATAGTCTTTTCTTTTGCTTATTTACTAACACACATTATACATAACCATCACACATAGTATTCATAACTACATATAGATAGAAGAAAAGAGAGTTAATACTCTCTAATATAACTTATCCAATACTCCTAATGTTTCATCTATCTTCTTATTAATCTCCTGTTGGTATTCTGTTTGTTCTTTGTGTTCCTTATCTTCTAATACACCTTTCTCCTCTTTGTATCCTTCCATATCAGTTTTAATAGTGTAATCTATTAATCTACTACCATGATTAACGTACGTGTTACCTGCTTTAAATTTAAGCTGATTGTATGTATGCAATGCTTTCCAATCTTCATAATCATGTAGATGTGCTAACACAGTATTGTTATATATACCTATCTCTTGTTTACTCTTATCATATCTTTTCTCATACTGACTATTTGTATTAGATACAATCAGGTCATTCAATGCTTGTCTAACTTCTATAGAGTTATCTTCTAAGTATTGATTGATCTGTTGTTGTTTCTTCTCAATACTATCTATAAATATAATCTTATACACTTGATATGCAAACTCTATACCATTATAGTTACATGATTTCTTATTCTTTAACTCTTCTATATTACCATTCAATTCTTCATGCACTTTACTATGATATATAAACTTATCCTTCTTGTTATTTCTGAAATGATTAATATTACTATATCCCATTTCTTCTAATACTTTCTTTCTTATCTTGGTTATATATTGTATCTCATCTTCATTGGCTACCTGCATTTGTGTTCTATTTCCACCAATATTAATAATCATAACCATAGGTTTAGTATAGAATAAAAACAATTCATTCTTAAGATGATTTAACGCTGATTCTACCATACTTTGAAACCTAAAGCTAGTAACGGAATAAAAGTGATCTATATCTTGTTGCTTAACATTTAGTATCTCTATCAGTTGGTCGTGATTTTCTTCATTCTTATAATACATATATTTTTCATTAATCATACTTAGCATATTAAATAGTTGATTATTAGATAACAATAACTCATGATTACCTTGATCCAATTCTTCAACAATTGTATCTACTATAAGTTTTGATATTAAACTACTATACATTCCTTTGCTAATCTTAGCTAATGGTTCATCATATACTGTTGTAATAATTAACGAATGCCCTTTGCCAGCTTTGTCAAACTCAAAATACCTATTAAACTCTTCTATTTGGTACTTCTTATTCTTACTACCTGTCTTTACTGGCTGGTTAAGGAATTCACACAGCGACCTATAATTCTTGAATATTTGACCCTCTTGTAGTCGCGTGTATGTATCTTTTAAGTTTTTATAATTATCCATATCATTCTCCTTTCAATTTCGCGTACCTTTTTTTGCTTATATATAATATTACTTATAAGCAAATTAAAGTACCTAAAAATTATTATATAACTCCTTTCTAAAAGTTGAACATAAAAGATGATATAACTATATTTATATTATTGCCTTTTTATTGTTCAAGTTTTCATTTAAATACAAATTTGCATTCTATTCCTTTGCAGTTTACAGTACTTCTATATTATTACCTTTCAGTATACTCACAGCTAACTCATAATCCTCTGTGGATACTGTAATATATCTATTCAATGATTGTTTCTTATTATTGACGTTCTTTCTTTTATTGACTACATTTAAATTGGTATTATCTATATAATGGTTTATTACTATTGACTCACATTCTTTTAACAGATAATCATCATCAATACCCAAATCAAATAATACATAACACATTCCGCCGTTAATAAGCATATCTCTAGTATAAGGTATACTACTGTGTTCTCCTAGGTGATTAGAGAGTCTAGTATATAGATCAAAGCTTTTGCCTATGTATATATCACTTTTGTTTATTAGTGCATATATACCTTTTGTGTCGAGGTAATCATTTATATCACCATAACAATATCTTTCATTTTTATACTCTGATTTATGGTATCTATTGTACTCTATTGGTTTGTCATATATCTTTGTTATTATATAGCCATGTCCTTTTCTTTCATATTCAAAGAAATAGTTAAAGGTTCTTATATGTCCATTTCTACTATTTCCACTTGATGGACTCAAACCTAATAACTTGCAAAACTCTTTATAGTTTTTAATTTCCTGATTTACTTTTAGACTCTTGTATACTTTATTTATAGTTCTGTATGTATCTGTGTTCTGTGGTACTCTCTTCATGTGTGACTCCCTTCTTTAAATCCATTGTTTTTTTTTCATTTAACACTTTCTGTTTATCAAATTTACCTATCACCTTATTGTATCACACTCATTATATCCATGTCAACACTTATTTAAAATAAAATTATATAAACTTATCCTTTACATTACACCTAACTTAATATATAATATAATCATAAACACAATCTATATTACTATATATGGATAGATACTCATTGTTAGAGGGTGAGATGTACGAGTCAATGGGTTATGAATTATTAGACGAATACATAGATACTTTGCTAGACTTTAGTCATGAGAAAGAAATAATATCTTCATTCAATCCAGATACTATAACTATATTAGATCAATTAGAGACTATCGTTAAATAGTCTTTTTTTATATAAACTTTTATAAAGTTCTTTACCCTAATCCCATCATATAGCCCTGTAAGCTCATATAATCATATCTAGTACTAATACATCAGATATTATATAACTACTCATACGAATCAATCAAAAGGTATAATAGACAATAAAAAAAAAGAAGCTGTTAGGCTTCTAATCTTAGCAAAAATTCTTTTTCTTCATCTGTTATGAATTGAATCCTATTAACTGCTTTTCTTAATTCTTCGATTGTTTCAAATTTATCAGTGTAAGCTAATCCACAGCCATTATCTACTACAAGTCTATATCTCTTAGGTAAATAGCCCCATTTACTCATGTATGTATTATATTCTTCTTCTAGCATCATACTTGCAATAATTCTGTAATCTTCTGATACTTCTGTGTTAATAAATCCATATTCATCATTATACTTTTTCATATTGACCTCCAAGTCATTTTTTAAGTGCTATCCTTTAACTATCTTAAGTATACTATACTATGATATTAATGTCAACACTTTTTCAAAACTTTTTTAAAAAATATTTATTTATCTCCATAAACTTCTTTTGTTATTTTAACGCCTTCCTTCATTCCTATCTCATAAGAAAGTTCTACAGAATCATTGTGAGTATTAACAATACTATTTGCTATTTTTATATCCATAAATTCTATCTCTAGTACAATAGAATTATTTGAATCTATAATACATTTAGCCCATCTATTCTGATGTTTGATTTCTGTAACTTGTACATACCATTTATTCATATCTACTCCTTTTGTATTTTATTAACTTCTTATAATTGTTCTCTTAATTTGATATAATCATTCATTTCTTTCTCCGCATCTTCTGCAATACAATCTTCAGTATACGGACTATCAATAGTATAAGCTAAATCACCAATCATGCTACCTAATCCAATATCCAACATTTCCAATTCTTTTGAAGTTAAATTTAATGTGATAGTTCCGTCTTTATTAATAATTTTCTTCATAATAATCTCCTTTAATAGTTAGTTCCTCTTTACATTTATAATGATATACTATTTATAGAATAATGTCAAGCATAATTTACTAATTAATTTAAAACAACCATAAATAAATTCTATACTAGCTATAAATATTTAGAATGGTAAAATGTTTGACAATAACTATTTAAATATGGTATTATTAAGTTGAACGTACTATGTCTACGCTACATCAGAAAGGGGGACAACATATAAATGACAACTAAATATATTAACATGAAAACCAAACATAGTCTATTAGATATAGTTACGTCAATTACTATTATATAAGAAAGGAAATAAAATGACTATTAAAAAGAAAAGGATTATATCATATAGGATAGCCAGAGAATTAATCAGACAGGGCTTCAGAGTGATAGATATAGAACCTAACAACATAAACAAAGAGAGAACCGTATTTATCTTTGAAAACAACATAGCATTACAAACATATCTTAAACAACATAGAAAAGAGGTTATTAATAATGACAGAGAACAGGATAACGAAACAGACGTTTCATGAGTACTTCATAGAAAACAAACATATTTTCCATATTGAAACAGGCGAACTTGTTTCTAATATAGATGATGTGTTATCTTATATGAAGTTAGCAGAAGAATATTATGATCTGTTATCTACAGAACAAATACAAGCCAAGAAAGAAATGTACAATAATAAGTGGAATAGCAAACACCGATTCACAAAATTGTACCAAGTCAAGAGTAGTGGGTTAATTCAATTATCTTATAAAGCAAAATCCTTGCTATTCACCTTTCTGTGTCTTCTTACGAAGTCCCAGAATGTAGTATTATATAAAGGTAAGCCGCCAACTAATAAAGACCTTATGAAATTGAGCGGATTAAATAGGGATAGTTTGACCAAATCTCTAAAGGAATTAGAGGATAATAATATTATATATAGGACTTCTAATCGTAGAGATAGAAATATATTATTCAATCCATACTATGCTTTTAATGGACAAAACTTATTGAATGATACACAAATTATATTTGACCATAGACAGGAAGTATTAGATAAAGATAATAAGAGTTAGTTTAATACTAATAATAGTATATAAAGAATAAGAAACATCGAAGGGTTAAATATGCAGTCAAAGCCAGTAATACCAATGGAAAGCTCAGAAAAAAAATAGCCGATATATCAGCCATAAAGTGCCAGAAATAGCCGATATAACTGTAGATAACCATTATCAATTAGATAATATGCATAGAATTAGAGAGGTTTTATCCTCTCTTTTCTTTTAGCCAACGCAGTTATCACACCTAAAAACCAATTGCAAGCACTTTTTAAAATAAATTTAAATAAAAAAAAGAAGCTTAAGGCTTCTTTGGTTTAATACATATAGTCATTATAAGCTGATTCAAAGTCACCATCGTTACAGCTTAGATATTTAACTACTTTACGTAGTGTGTAATCGACATCGAAATCATTCAAGCATTCGCCATCATCTAATAATAGCTGAATCAATTGATCTCTATACTGTTCTCTATTGCTAACGTCATTTTCGATAGCTTTGTTGATACTATCATCATTCATACACTCGATATTTCTAATCATATTCTCAAACATAAATCCTCCTTATTGATAATCGCTGAACCTAATATTAAACTTCTCAGCTACGTCCAAGTTAAAAGCCAATCTGCATCTCTCGCTGTCAAAACTTTCATCCTCTCTAGCTTCAACCAAAGCCTTTACGAATACAATATCTCTTTCTCTAAAATACTTAAGATAAGAAGCGTTGAATCTATCTTCGCAAATCATAATCACCAAGTCACTGTAATTATAAATGTTATTTCTGATTAACATATTCTCTTGTCTTACGCCTAACCCTAAATTCTTGATACTATTATCCAACATATTGACCTCCTCAGATCATTTATTAATTTCCTTTAACTTAATATAAGTATATCACAACGAAATAATAAGTCAATACTTTTTTGTAAACTTTTTTATAAAAAGTTAAAAAGAGCCTAAGCTCTCTTCTCTAATCTTATTACATATAATCTAGCATATATCACAGGGAATGTAATTATGCCTAGAATACATAAGATCAACATTTATATCACCACCCTTCATATTAAATTTGGTTATAGATTAATTCCATTTATTTCTATTTTTCTTATTCTTTCTCAGCTCTCTTTTAACTTGATCACGTTTTCTATTGCTAATACGATTCTCATGCTTGTTCTTATCTTGATGAAGCTGAGCCATATCATAGTTATAGCTGTTTAATAATTGTTCTTCTTGGTTGTAAGTTGAATTCATTTTCATTATAATACTCCCACTTTCTTTGGTTTGCTAATATAATATCCTTGGTTTAATACTTTCTTTAAATCTTCATAAGCTCTGTTAGCTTTTCTCATTGTATCCTTATTTACAGCTAACCACTTATCACTTCCATCACTAACATTATAAATGTAACATTGATACATAAACGGTGTCATAATTAGACCTCCTAAAGTCATATCTTGTTTGGCTGTTTGCCATTTGTTAATACAAGTATATCACATACAAAATCAATGTCAACACTTTTTCTGAAAATAATTTAAAAAATCAACTTTCTTCCTTTATAATAGAAAAAAGATAAAAAACAGTAAAATAATCAATAAATAGCATAAAAAGCTATAAAACTAATAGAAAAACAACTAAAAAAGAGTAAAATAATTATTGACACGAATATTCAACTATGATAAAATAAGCATATACTTGAACAGGAGGTAGTGAAATTGCATGATATAAAAGTATTCAAAGTTGTTAAAGAGTTTTCATATGATGGTATTAACAGATTATATAAAAATACTATATTAGTCGAACCATCACCAAATATTATCAAGTTTGGAAAGATTAGAATAGGTGATACACAAGAATTAATAGAAGAAGGATATATAACTGAATTAATTATACCAAAATCATATTTCTAAGGAGGTGAATTAAATGTATTATAAATATACATTAAATAAAGGTAAAATAGTAAAATCTACTATGGTAGACTATGACGGAGTCTTAGATGAAATGGTATCTAATACACTAGTAACTGAATATGAACGCTCAGAGGTAGAATTAGAAGTGTTGTTTAAGCTATTTGGAAAGGAGGATTAAATGAAGATTAATAAAAACACGCCTAGGACAATTAAACTGCTTTCTCTAATAGGAAGTTGTATGTGTTTTACATTTGCAGTAATCTATGCATTTTTAAAACTATATGTGCTATCTATTTTTATGTTGTCTGTTATTTCAATAATATGCATATGTATTCAATTTTATCTGGTATACCAAATTAAATACAAGTAGAAAATAGAATAGACGTATAAATGTTAGTAGTTTAAACACCTTAAACGCATCGTATACATAATTGAAGGTTATGCATTAAATAAGTTGAAACGTTGAAAATAAAAAGGAGGATTAAATGAAGATTAATAAAAATGTAAGAGAAAACTGGAGAAAATACATTATTTTGTGCTTAATCACATTAACATTGGCTGAGTGTGGAGTAAAAGTTTTTCATATTCGTGGCTCGATTCCAAAAGTAGGATCATCAATTCTTATTATAGCATCATTAGTTATGTTTATTTACACAATGTTACAATTTAATGAAGATAATAATAATTAGATGGTTGACAAGCCATCTTTTTTCGTGTAATATGTAGTTAGTTAATAACTTATATCAACTAGGAGGAATTATGAATATATTTATTTTAGACTATGATTTTAAAAAATGTGCTGAATATCATGTAGATAAGCACGTGGTCAAACAGCTACTGGAAGAAGTACAAATACTTCAGTCCGCATATTACTATACAGATCAAGAGCATTTAGCTACATATAGATTAGCTCACAAGAACCATCCTTGTACAGTATGGGCTAGGTATTCATTAGATAATTGGATATGGCTATATAATCATGCTATGGCTTTATACGATGAGTATACATATAGATATGGCAAACAACATAAATCTGGAGAATTATTAATTGATATGCAATTGCCAGATTTACCAGCTAGAGGATTAACAAAACACGCACAGGCTATGCCAGATGAGTATAAATCAGAATGTGCAGTGGAGGCGTATAGAAGGTATTACAACAATGATAAGAGAGATTTATTTAATTGGAAGAAAAGAAAGGAGCCAGAATGGATAACAAAGTAACATATGTATGTAAAATATGCGGGAAATCATTTACTAAGATACAAGGCTTGTCCTTACATATTACAAAATCTCATCCATATATTTCGAAAAAAGAATACTATATAGAATTTATCAACCACAAAGATGACGGAAGGTGTAAAATTTGTGGGAAAGATAAAACCTTTAAAAACTTAACACTTGGTTTTACTAAATATTGCTCACTTAGGTGTGCAGGACTAGACCCAGAAAATATTAAAAAAAGATCGAGCAACTTGAGTGATTGGCATAATGAGTATAGGACAAATGAGATCAGAACCGATAAAAACAGAGATATATATTTAAAGAAGGCATCCGAAGAAATAGGTAACAAGTATGGCGCACTTAAAATATTAGACGTTTATAAAGATATAGACAACAGGTGTACAGTAGCAAAATGTATATGTGACTGTGGGAAAGAAAAAGATATTAGGCTTACAGAGATAAAAAATGGTCATATAAAGACGTGTGGGTGCCGAACAGGGCTATTTGAAATAAAAGGTAACAGGTATGAGGAGAAAGGTGATTTTATAATGGGATACACAAGTAACGCCGATACTTTTTTCATAGATAAAGTAGATTATGTAAAAGCAAAAGGGTTTACTTGGGTTTTGGGTGACGATGGTTATTTGCACACTACTAGAAGAGTTGATGGCAATGTGAAGAATCTTAGATTGCACAAAATAATATTGACCACAGAAGGAGGTAATTATGTAGATCACATTAATGGAGATAAATCCGACAATAGGAGATGTAATTTAAGAGAGGTGACCCCTTCGCAAAATGGAATGAACAAAAGAATTCAATCTAATAATTCTAGCGGGCACCCAGGCGTATCGGTGCATAAAAGCAAGGGGAGTACGGTGTATAGATCTAGAATAAAAAAAGACGGGAAAACGATATACTTGGGACAGTACTCAGAATTTGTAGATGCATTAGAAATACGCTTAATTGCCGAAAAGATATTTTTTAAAAATTACAACAAGCAACTAATAGAGTATGATCTACCGGATACAATAAATACAGAGAACGACTTTTTTGAATATCTCGAAGAATATAAGTTTTTAAGAGACAAAAGACGCAAAGACACTCAAGTTAGATTAGGTATTGACAGTAGTGCATATAAGTGATATTATATAGTAAAGGAGGTAATTATGAAAAAAATATTATTAGTAAACGTAGATAGTAAATTTAATATAGCAATTAGAAAACTATATAAGCATTATCTAAACAAAGAAGACCACGAGGTTAAAATGATTGATCTAAACATGACAGCATTTCCATCTAAAGTATTTAAATCTATAGATGCTAGTGCTTATGATAAAGTGTATGTGAGTAATTTATTTGAGATTAATCAAACCAGATTTGAGATTACAGGATGCTTGGATGTGGTTATTGGTGGCATAGGATCAATTAATCCAGCGTTACAATTAGATCCAGAAATAGAAGCTCTACAGCCATTTTACTTCGAAGATGAAAACACAAGTCATGGGTTTATTACCAGAGGTTGTATTAGAAATTGCTGGTTCTGTAAAGTTCCTAAATTCGAAGGTAAACTTAAGAAGTATAATGAATTGTCAGATATTATTCAGCACAAGAAAGTTAAATTCTATGATAACAACATATTTGCATATGATAAATGCGAAGAAGTATTTGAAGAATTGATTGAAATGAATATTAGAGTTGATTTTAATCAAGGACTAGACTTCAGACTAGCTACTGACCGTAAAATGGAGTTGCTATCTAAGTTGAACTACATGGGAGAGTATATATTTGCATTTGATGATATTAAATATGAAAAGATGCTAAATAAGAAATTACCAATGATGAAAAAACATATCGCAAAGGACTGGAAGATGAAATTTTACGTCTACCATAATGTTGAATTTATGACTTTACATGACATGATTTATCGTGTAGAATGGTGTAGAAAGAATAAAGTTTTACCATATATAATGAGAGACAAGAATTGTTGGGGAAGCGAGTATGATCATTTTATTAAAGATTACTCAGCTTACTGTAATCAACCAAGTATGTTTAAAAAGTTGACATTTGAGCAGTTTCTAGACAAAAGACATACTAATCCAGATAGAATCAATAAATCAATTGAGGTTTATGATAAGAATAAGTCAAATAATAATGTATAAGGAGGCAATTATGAAATTAAGAGACGTGTTAAATAGAATAGCAGAATTAATTGAATCAGAAGATATTTATAATGACATCAGACCGGGTTTTAAAAATTTAAATACGGGTCGTATAATTGTTTATATTTTTGCGGATTTTAAAGATTTAAAAACCGGAGATAGTGTAAATTTAAACTTAATCAATTTTCATATTGATATGTTTGAAGAAGTATTAGTTAATGTAAAAACTCAGGAGCTGGTTTGAAAGGAGGAATAAATGAAAATAGAAGGATTAAAGTATTTAAATTTAAGGATAAGCAATAAATATCTAAGAAATCCACAATTATCACACTTCTATACATTAGTTTTAGGTGATGATGATTCATACAATAGTTTTATTAAAGAATTAAATAACGCAACTTGTTTGGACATGAGCTTATATTATTATTGTAGAAAAGAATATATTGGTAAATATGTATTTGTAATAGTACAAAGCGGTAGAACTAGTGCTCTTGAGGCAAGCAATACGATATCAAATTACTCAAACAATAAATTAAAAGATATTAAATTGATTGGAGTTAAAAAACAAGAAGTGCTATTAGTTTTCAAGAAAGAAGAGTTTTGTAATAAGTGGTAAGATGTACATAATAGGTTCTTTAAACAAGAAAAGGAGGGTTAAATGAATAGAGATAATATCAAAGAAGCACTAGATATATTAAATAAAGCTTGTGAAGAAATGAAAGATGGAGATTGCGATGTGTGTCCACTCGGTGATCTTTGTGGCATGGCGTTTGTGTGTTTTAATGATGAAGATGACAGATATAAGAACTATGTAAAATAGACATCTTGAAGTCATTGTGTGTAGATTACCTCAATATGCACACAATAAGACGAAACGTTGAAAATTGGAAAGGAGGAATTATATGGTTAAATTTATTTCTAAAATAAAAGAATGGATATATCACCACATATCTTATGACTGCTACGAATACAAAACTGGAGAAATTGTATTGACTAAAACATTCGTTTTCCTAGGTGATAGATGCCAAAAAGAGATCAAAGATGGCTCTGAAGAGGAATATTTTACACATATGAGTGGACAAGTAGTTTGGCATGAAAATTGTGAATGAATTATATAAGGAGGTTTATATGAAATATTTAGTTATTACTTATGAGGAATTAGAGAGTTATTTAAACAAAGATAATGAAACACCATCTGAGGTTGTTGAGTTTATTGATCTACACAATGTAGAATTTGCAATTTCTAAGGGAAAAGGAATTTGGATTGATGGAGATAATGATTGTCATTTGTTTGAAGATGAGGAATCAATTCTTATATCACAAGATGGATCGAAATGGATTGCATTAGAAATGTGGCAAGTAAACATATTGAAGGATCAAAGTTATTTAAATTAATATTGTATTAAGTAGGGCTAAATGATTAGATACGAGGGATTGTTGAAATAAAAAAAATGGAGGCAATATGTTTAAACCAAAATACTATACGAAAGAAACTAAAAACTATCAAGATATGATGTCTGATAATATAGAAGATAGATTTAGATGTGATTTATCATTCTGTATATATTCAAGAGGGTGTCCATATTACCATGATATAGATGATGCTACAACTAATTTTATTCATTTCAACTTTAGAAAAAAGAATCTTTGCCCAAGACAAGATGGTAAAATTGGATATAATTTTATGCAAGTAAATCTATACAAAACAAAGGAGGAAATATGAATACTTTTTCAAACGGTTTTTTACTAGAAAAATATAAAAATGAAGTATTGAACAGCAGAGATGAAGAAATCGAAAAGAAAATTGAAGAATGGCATAAATCTGATTCATGTCTACCTATTAATGAATATTTAGATATGACATGGGATGAATACTGCGAGTATGCGAAAGGAGTAAGCCGTGTATAAAAAAGGAATTGATAAGTTTTTAGAATCAAAAGAGGATATGAAAGAGTATCTGAGCGATCAAATTGAGCACATGGAAGAATTTTATGGGGTATATGATAAAGATGAGCAACAATTAATGCTTGCGTTCTTCTTATACAATTGTCACGACACAATTTCAAGCATTGCATATGAGTGTACAAATGGTAAACTAAGTAAGAGCACATATGATAAAAATGTGTATATATCTGAAATCAATAGTGCTCAACAGCAAAGTTATGAGACTATGTTCTTTGAAGATATCGAAGATTTTGTAGAAGGATATGGAGATAAAATTGACAAAGAAGAATTCATGGAATTCTTAAAAGAATACTTTTCAAATAGAGATACTTGGAGAGAAGTTATGAAAAATGACAATTAATATAATTAAATAAAAAACTTTTAAATAGGGCTTTACATTGGCTCTATTTTAGTATATACTTGTCTTAGATAGAAAGTTAACTATGAAAGGAGAATTGAAATGAGTGCTTGGACTTATGTAAACGGAACAATAACATTATCGCCAATGGGCAGAACACAGGCTGAAAAAAGATATATCTTAGATACTGTGTTAAATCACTTACCTCTAGTTACTGGAAGTGAGAAAGACATGAGTAAATATGTAATACAGAAGGATGGATTCAATAGTAGTTCATCATTCGATGAGTATGGATGGAGAACAGACAACCTATTAGATTGGTATGGCAACAACAATAGAAGAGGTGGATGGTTGAGAACTCAAGACCAGTATATACTAGTTGTAGACGGCTCATTACGTGACAGAGAATTTGAAGAAACATTTAAGGAATTTATGAATTTTATATGTAGACTGTCAGACAGGATTATCATTGAAGATGCACTTATAAAAATCAGCTCATATAACAAAGAGGTATTGATCACAAACAAAAATGAATGTTTCAGTGATATGTATACATATCCAAGTTGGTCAGTTGGTGGAAAAGAAGATGAATATAATTGGTGTGAGCATCTGATGTGGGAAAGTAAGTAATGTAGTATTTCCAACACTTTGACCGCAATTAATGAAAGGAGAATTGATATGAAAAATAAACAAGTATTAGATATATTGAACACAGATGTTATTCATGAGGTTGAGAAAATTTCAAATAAACATTGGTCTGAATTTGATCATGACGAAAACATGAAATCAATTGGTCTTCAAATTATGATGAACGAAAGAAAAAGATACGCACTAAAAGAAACAGGCGATACACATTGGGGTATGGACTGGAATCAGTTTAAGTCATTACTAGAAATCCATGGATTCAAAGAAGGATACTCAGAAGTATACGAATATAACAAATATGAAGGATCAACTGAAGAAGTTATACTATATTATCATCCAGAAAAGAATTTGGTTATTTGGAGTCAAAGTTATTCAAATATGACAAGTATTAATTCCGGATCACTGTATGGACACTACAAAACTGAATTAAATGGATACGAAGCATTTAACGGCGTAAGGTGTTCTCATGGGTATAATCAAGAGACACAAGTTTATTATTTTGACATAGATGTTAGAGAAGGACTGTTCACGAAATTATATACACTAGAATCAGATGGAGAATTTGTAGAAGCAGATTGGTCGGATAGATTCTTGTGGTTCTTAAAATTAGACGAAGATAGTAAAGAGGTTCCATATAAGATTTTAACACAGCAAAAAATCGATCAAGCAAATGAAGAGTGTAGAAAAATATTAAACAAGTAATCGCAACGCTTTAAGCACCATTAATGTATAATACTTTATTATACATACAGTGTGGATAAACGTTGAAAATTGAAAGGAGGCTTTATGAAACTATATGAGGTACAATTTAGATGCAAGGATACGATAAATAAAGGTGGAGTGCATGAAGGCGACTTATTGGTACTTGATACATACAACGGAACACCAGCATTACTAACATTTGACAAAGAGTCTGACTGGGTGTGTGACCTAGATGCAAAGGGTGTTTTAAGTGGGTATAATAACATCAAACCACTTGTAAGAGAATATGAACCATTCAATGAATTTATTGAGTTGTTAAAAAAGAAGATGCCATGTGGTACAATTTATCATCACGGGAAGACCATTTTGTTAATTCATGATGAAATGACAGCTGTTGATAAAGCTGGAAGAATTTTAGAAGAATGTATTACAAAGTGCGAGTTAGACGATATCATTTCAACGTGGGATTTTGTAATTGGGTTTTGATGGTTAAGGAGGAATTATGAATAAAATAAGCTATGCAGAATTAAAAGATATGGAGTTTTACAATCCAGAGTATAAAAAAGAATATTGGGAAAATAAGAACACATCAGATTTCTTAGAATATTATGAGAAAAATAATATAATCCTAGATGTAACAACGTGGGTTAGGCTTAATGATGTAAACGATACTATGCATTACAAAGATGCGTTTTCTAATCAAGTGTGCTACATTAGAGATGATATCGCAAAAGGCTTGTTCTACAATATTAACTGTGACTTGTATGAAGATTATGAAAGATATAAAAATGTATTTAGAAAAGTTTGTGTTGTTGATGGAAACCATCGTTCAAAATCCATTAATCTTCCAGTGTATAGAATCTATGCTGATGGGAAAGATGATCTAGTTCTAACAATTGGAAATAACTTTTATGGGTATTATGTATCTGTAGAGAGTAAATTACCAATAGTACTAGATTTCAAAGATTTATTTGATATTGAGGCTGTGCCGAATTTCTTGTATGGATTCAAAGATGAAAGAGTATTCAAATCTTATAATGAATCTAAAACACATTTTACTTTTGGCGTAAATAATAAATATCATTTCTACGTAATAATGTGGATGATCTCTAAATATTGGAAGAATAATTTTTAAAAATACACAGTAATTGTAACGATAATTAGTGATTATCAAAAAATGCCTATAAATGGCTAAAATAGGAAAGGAGGATATTTATGGATGTAAAAATGAACAATGATACAATTGATGTGATCGTAAATTTTATTAGGAATCAAGAAGGATGGAGTTTAGGAGAGCTAAAGTCTGAGCTTCTATCTGAGACACAGTTACTTAGGTCAAATGGAGGTCAAGGATTTAATGTCGATGAGGAAGAATGTAGTGTCATATGGGGGACTTTAACTGCTGGAATAGATGAAGTTGAAGAACTGTGCTGTGCAGACAATTTAATATCTAGCTATACTACAAAGTTACTAGATGCGTTTTGCAATATGCTAGAATCTTTTAAAGATCAAGAATGTTTCTTATATAACGGTGGTGAATAGTTTAAGCTATTGTATGTATAATAGAACATTATGATTACAATGTGAAATGAAATAACACAAAGGAGGTGGTATGCATAGTAAACAAAACTTATAAATTAAGAATATACCCAAATAAGACACAAGAATTGAATATAAATAGATCAATTGGAGCAAGCCGATTTGTATTTAATAATTTCCTAGATATAAGAATCAAAGAATATGAATACTATGGTCAGAACAGTAATTATTACAGAGACTCATCTGAGTTGGTTGACTTCAAGAAAGAAAATAATTGGTTGTACGACATAGATTCTGCTGTATGTCAAAATGCACTGAAGGACTTAGATATTGCTTATAAAAACTTTTTCAAGCACAGTCGAGGATTTCCGAAGTTTAAATCAAAACACAGAGCAAAGTGGTCTTATAGGGTGAGTGGCAGATCAGTAAAATTCAACAATAATAGAGTTCAGTTGCCTAAAATGGGATATGTAAAGTTTAGACAATCATTTGTGTTTTCTAATAACATGAAAATAAATAATGTAACAGTCGTCAAGACAAGAAGTGGTAAATATTTTGCCAACCTGTGTTGTGAGGTCGAGGTGAAACCCAAGCCTAAGACTAATAAAAAGGTTGGCGTAGATTTAGGAATAAAAGAATTTGCCACTTTGAGTGATGGAGTTATATTTGAAAATCCAAAATATTATAGAAAATACGAAGAAAAATTATCTAAAGCACAGCGTAAATTCTCTAAAATGAAAAAAGGCTCAAAAAACAGAGAGAAACAACGTGTAAAAGTTGCTAGAATTCATGAAAAGATTGCTAATTGTAGGTTTTCATATATACATTCAGTGACTGATTACTTAGTAAATAATTATGATGCAATTGTTATAGAAGACTTGAACGCAGATGGCATGAAAAAGAACCACTGTTTGGCAAAATCTATAAGTGATGCAAGCTTTGGAGAGTTCAGAAGACAACTTGAGTACAAGTGTTTGTGGTATGAGAAAGAGTTAGTTATAATTGATAGGTGGTATCCATCATCTAAAACCTGTAGTAAGTGTGGAAACGTAAAAGAAAAATTAACATTAAATGAAAGGGTTTATAATTGCGAAGAATGTGGTCTATCTATAGACCGTGACCTAAACGCAAGTATGAATATATTAACCGTAGGGACTGCGGGGCTAGCTTAGTAAACTTGTTCTCATTAGAGGGCACTACCTAAGAAATATCACCATCTAGCATTTGCAAGGGTTAGAGGTGATTGTGTTGATAACTAATAAATATGCACACACTAGAGATAAGGTGTTGGTATTACTATAAAGTGAAAATAAGAAAGAGAGGTATTTATGGAACTACAAAAACTTAAACACATTGAGAGATCAAGAGTATATCATTACTCAGATGGATCAAAATTGACTATTAATGGGGTGACACACTTCTATAATAGCAATACGACTCATAGATTGAAAACATCTGAAGGTTATTTATGGATCATTGAAAAGAAATTTATTGCAGTACAAATCGATTCTGATGAGTTTACTTTATAATTAAATAAAAAACTTTTAAAAATCGCTTGCAATGGGCGGTTTTTTCTGTTATTATTGTATTAGAAATAAACAAAACGACTTGAGGAGGTTAAAGATGAAAGATAACAATACATTGCATACGTTTACAAGTATAAGATTAAATAAGGATTTACAAAAGTTTACAACATACCCAAACAAATTGGTTGTATTTTTAAAGGATAGTGGAGAAATTGCGATGCTGTCTACTAACCCTCCATATGAATATGATGGAGAAATATCTTATCAATGCTATACCATTTGTAAAGAGCATCATACTATTCCAGAGTTTTTATTCAAAGTAAGTAACAATGATGAAAATAATAATGTTTATTATATCGAGCTATGGGATCAGAAAACAGACAATGATGTTAAATTTAACGAAGATTTGATCATGTATTTTAAAAGATCACCAAAATTATTGAGTAAATTATTGAGAGGAGAATAGATATGAATGTATATAAATTAAAAGACTACGAGCAAGCACTGATTTTGGCTTGTAAGGGACACTTTAGAAGTTACAAATATGAAACTACCGTAGAATCAATTTATGTGATTGTAGCACGTATTATTGGCTGTAATATTGATGATATAAATGATAATACTATATCATACTGGCTATATAGATTGTACGAGAAGCTTATGGATATCGATGAAACAAACTTTAAAAGAAGGAATGCGGTGAGAGATTTTATGACTAATCGATATGATTTCTTTAGAAATGTAGAAGATATTAGTTTTGATCTTAGAGTTGTGAAATTCTTAATATCTGAGATGAACACATTGCAGGTTTATAAGAAAGATAGATTTAGAATAGAGTTGAATGAAGGTAGAGAGTACTTAGGATTAGAATTGAAAGGAGAATAGATATGTTTAGAGGAATGATTTTATTTTACATGGTATTTATTGGAATCGGATACTTCGGTTGTGATAGATTTACAACTGGAGAATTTTGGACTATTATGATGATTAGTGTAACTGGATTTGGAATAATTACATACTTGTCTGATATCTTAAAAGAGATAAAGGATAATGATAAATCGAAAGGAGAATAGATAATGATAGATGTGAGAGGGTTGTGTGGTACATATGTAACTATCTCAGACGGTGAAGCATCAAGAGTGTATGCATACGTGTTAGACAAATTAACAAAATCTGATAAAGAAAAAGTCAGAAAATGGAATGTAAATGTTAAATATAATTGGGATGACTACGAAGATAAACATTATATTTATTCAAATGACCAAGATTTAATCATATCTAAAGAGTTCACAATAAGAAATGAATATTTTAGCTGTGTTGGATACGGTGAATGTGGTAAAATAGAAAGAAAAATAGATTTAGTATTCGAATGTAACCATGACACAATTGTTGGGTTAGAAATGGAAGTGACTGTAACGCCGATTGTGGAATAATGTAGTTGCAATACTTTGAACCTAATGTAACTATAATATATCCTTATGCATTAAATAGGATGAAACCATTGGGAATTTAAAAAGGAGGAATTTATGGGAAATAGAAATTTAATTAAACAATTAGAAAAACTGACAATATTCAAAGGTTTTGAGTATAATGTAAGAACATATGACAAATTTACACATGATCCACTAACGGGTGTGTATGCAATCATAGACAAACCAAATGGTAGTGGAACAGCGTATTGCTTTGGGAAAACAGAAAAAATAGCATTAGAGTATGCTATCAAATATTCTAAAGAACAAATAGAAGCAATTGAACGTGCTAAAAACTTCATAAAGACATATTGTTCTGTATGTGTACATAATTCAGAACCATACAAAAACTATAGAAAATGCGATACATTAGATAGTTGTTTTGCACAAACAGATTCCGAACCAACTAAATTTAAAAGAAGAAACGAGGTAAAATAATAACATGGGTAAAATAGAAGAAAGGTTTAAAAAGGCCGGTGTAAAAATAAAAAAATTAGAATCAATGGAAGAAATTAAAAATAATAATTGGGTGATGCCAAATGGTGATAAAGAAGGCATGATCAGATTAAAAACTATAGACTTAATAAATGTAATAAAAGTTTTGATAGGGAAATAACTGCTTAAAAAGGATAAAGGAGGATTAAAAATGATCAGAAAATATAGAGCAAAACCAACGAACTTTAATAAATATGTATACGGTGATATAATAAAGATTCAAGACACATACAGAATCAGAGAGTATACTAAATACCATTGGAATGATTACTTAGTTGAAGAAGATTCAATCGCACAATTCACCAATATGTACGATAAGAACTGTGATGAAATATATCTAGGAGACAAAGTAGACTTATTTGGAATGAATGGTAACATCTGTTTTGAATGTGGTTCATTTGGAATTGGATTCAAAGATGGTATTGATTATAACTTGATTCAAGCAAAAATGGATGAGACTGATTGGTGTTGTGGAAATAAGTATAACGGATGCTTTAATGATAATTTCTTATCCTTGTACGAGTTGTACAATGCATTCAATGGTGAAGGAGATTACATTGATGTATTAGAGGTTATTAAGGAGGATTAAATGAAAACATTAAATCAAGTAAAGGAAGAAATTAATCAACTATTAAAAGACAATAATATGATTTTGGACGTAACTACATCTTCTATGGTTGGTTACTCTGTTGAACTATGTAAATCTGATTATTCTGAGTATACTGAATTAACTGAATGGAAACAATCATAAAGGAGGATTAAAAATGAAATATTTAGCAGTTTGCAAAAGAAGTTATACCAAGTATGGATCAAAATTTGACAATGCTTATCCCATCGTCAGTGTAAGTAAATATGAAAGCCATGTTAAGTTGCCAAAAGGTGATTTAAGCGTAGAGGATAGTAAGTTTGACGAGTATTTTGATATAGTAGAGATGGAGGAATGATATGAAAGATGGTTATTTTATCTATTAATAACCTATACACGTAATATAACAAACTATTAGAAAGGAGTGAATATGTTATTTTTAATTGGATATTTTATGATAGGTCTTATTTATTTCGTAGCTTTGGTGTTTTTTAGATTACCGAATGCATTACATCAAGAACTTGGAATAATCAAAGTTATATTTGACAGTATGAAAATTATAATCCTATGGATCTTTTATGCTATGTACTTGTTGTTTAAAGAAATTTCCGAATAAATAAAAACTTTCAATCGCCTATTGACTTCTATGTTGATAGGTGGTATTATTATATCAAAGGATGAAGGAAACGAAAGGAGAGTAAAATGAAAAAAGAAGACTTAACCAAATTAAAAAAATGTTCTAAATTATATAATTGGTTTGAATTAAAGTATGTCATTTCTTGCATAAAAAAATCAAATGCACGAGGCAACAATCTTAGAATTGGAATTACAAGTCAAACCACGTTTGAAAAACTTGTAGAATTGGGATATGAACCATATCACTATAAGGGTCAATTATATCAAATCAACTTAGATTAATTTTATAGGGAGGTAAACATGAGTGAAATGGATTTAAGCGGATATAAAATGATTAAATTTATATCAAATTGTGAATACAGGATCGAAAAAGAAAGCCAATCGGTTATATTGTGGATTCCATTCTACAAACTATCAGAGTTTACAAACATTCTTGGATATGATTACTTCTCTGAAGGAGGAGAGGATGTCAATTTACAACACAATTGTATAGCTTTGGAGATACAAGATTTGATGGAGTGGTTTGAAATATACCACAGTGATCTGGTCGATTTACTAGATTAGAGGCTACTGTGTGCATAAGAGGTAATTATGATTACATGACTGTTAAAGTGTTAGAAATAATATATAGTTAAATTGACGAAAGGAGGAAGAAATGGAAAAGAAATACGTAATCACTTTTGAGGATGTTAATGAGGAATATTTGGATGATATTGAAGGGAATCTAAATGCGCTGTTTACAGATGTGGTGGAATTTGCCAGAACCGTAGAAATCGAAGAGGTTGAATAAGGAGGATTTAAAATGAGAGCAGTAGAAGTCAACATTAGAGAATATGTACCATACAACAAAGAAACGGGTGTTAATTCACATTACAAGGATAAGTATGTGAAAGCCACGTTCCATCAGTGGGGATTGGAAGACTCGGGAGATCTTGAAAATGGGTTTGCGGTGTCAGTTGCTATAGTAGAGATTGATAATGGAGAAATCAATACTTTGTACCCAGCCGACGTTAGATTCGTAGATTAAAAATCACCATTTGACCTAAATGTATGCATAATTATGTCATATGCATACATTGGGATGTAAGGGTTTGAAATACTATAAACTCAAAATCAATAAAAGGAGGAATATATGAGTGTAGTAGTAGCAATTAAAGATGAAGATAGAGTGTGGATGGCGTGTGATAGCCAAGTAAGTAGAGGGTGGAATAAAAGCACGCTAACCAATATGAATAATTATAAAATAATGAAACCAAAAGATGAGCCAAATACACTTGTCGGTATCGTTGGCAGTCTAAAATACCAGAATGCTTTAAAGGTTCAAGATAGTTTTATAAATGAGTTAACTAGATTAAAAGGAAAGTTTGACTTTAAAGATATGGTGAAAAATGTAGTTCCAAAGCTATTCAGCGTAGCAAAGGAATATCAAACATCAAATAAAATCAAAGATCAGGATGGGTATATGCTAGATAGTAATGTATTATTTGCACATAAAGACAAACTATTCAATGTGTGTTTTGATGGTTCTGTTACAGAAGTTGATGATTTTGCGTGTATTGGAAGTGGTGAGGAGTATTCAATTGGATACATGAATCAATATAATGATGACTGTGACGATAAAAGAGAGGCTATCATCAATGCAGTAAGATCGGCTTGCAAAAGTGAATTACACGTAAATTACCCAATTATTGTTTCAAATACACTTGATGGTGAATTTATCATTATTGAGAAGTAATCAACGCTTTGAGTCTATTGTGTGTATAATTTACAATTATGCATACATAGTACCGTAAGTGTTGGAAATAGTGGAAAGGAAAAGGAGTAGTTAAGCATGAATATACAGAAAGCACTAGAAATAAGACGCTCTATTTTAAAAAGAGATTCATTGAAAATCGATACACTAACGATGGATGAGGTTATTGAATATTTATACTACTGGAGTGAAGAGCTTCATTTAAGTAATGGTAATGGCAAGGTTTTAGGTTACAGTAGTGACAGATTTGTTACTATTACTATTGAAGAATATGAAAATTTACTAGATGCCGTAGCTGAAATGACTTACCATGGCTAGATAAAGGAGGGATTAATATGGGATGGAGCTGTTACGCAATTGGTGATATATCATTAGATATACACGATTCAATATATGACAAACAATACAAAAAGTATAGATCAATAGATTTAATAGAAGATATTACTGCGTGGTGCAAAATCAACGGAGAAGATTTAGATTTACAAATATCTGAAATCAGCAATATATCGGAAAATAAAAATGGTACTTTTAGCTTTGAAATAATTGACAATCTAATTAAAACATATATATACGAAAATTACATCTTTGGTAAAAGCATAGAGTATGTTGCAGTTAAGCGAATGAATAGCAGAGGTGACGGAAACAAGATGTACCTTAAGTACAAGAAGGATGGAGAAATTGGCTTCACTAACAATTTAGAAGATGCAATGACTATAAATTATGATTTAATCTATTGGGTTGATTTAGAGAAAGAGTTCGAAGGCTTTGATGTTTACCTAAGAAGAAGGGAGAGCATATGATTTGTCCAATTTGTGGGAATGAGAATATGTATAACAAAAGCTACTATGATGAGTATGGATTGGAAGAACAATGCACTAGATGTGAAGAATGCGGAAAATTTGTTGACCATTGGGCTTTTGGCAGACAGGTAATAATTATAAAAGATAAACACTGGGATTTTACTGACCATGGCTATATGAATGATGAAGATATGAAAGCTTCAGAAAAAGCATGGTCTGAGATAGGGCTCGAGTTAGATAAATGTAGACATTATGACGGAAGTTACAGTGTTTGATGGCATTGTATGTGTAATAATAGAATATACACACATTATCGTTAAACCGTTGGTAATAGCACAAAGTTAAAATTAGAAAAGGAGGAGCTTATGAATATTAAAGAAAAACAAGAAAAAATCTTATCAGTCATTGACTGTAGCAACTGTACTTATAAAGTAGATGAAAAAGATTGGCAGATGTGCAATGATTGTACATCAAATTATGACAACTGGGTTCAAGGTGAAAATATTGACTATTCTGAATCCAAATTTATCCATGAAGTGTCAGAAAAAATAAATGAACATCCGTCAGAATTTAAGTATATTTTAAGAATGGAGGCATAAGTATAGTTAACGAAAAATTATTTGAAAATGAAATGGAGGAATCGTATGAATTCAATTAATCAATCTGGTTTATGGTTACGATTGGTATGCCAGAAATTAATATGGCTCATGTATTAGGTATTGGGTTGTTCTTGAAATCATGTGTAGGATTTAGAATTGACGACGACGATAAAACGGAAGAAGAAAAAGACAAAAAGGCAATGTATCAAGTCTTATTTCCACCAGTATTATGGTTAGAGGCTTGGATTGTACATATGTTCATTTAATTTATCAATAACTACCCAACATAGGATGTAAATAATAAAATAATTAGAAGATAATATGTAGTTTGTCTGTAATAATCGTGGCTGATCACCACACACGGTTGGGTTAGTTAAATATAAATAAGAAGGTGAAACAAATAGGTTGACTTGTCACTAGCGTGGAAATAAAAATATTAAACTGAGCCACTAGCTAGATGAGTCGTATAGCCAAAGTCGATAGTACTATAAACTCTAAAAACATTTAATTTAATAATATGCTTAGACCAACCCAGATTTTCTGGGTATTTTTATATTTTTATTTAAAAAGGTGTTGACATTGGTTTTGGTTATGGTATAATTTAATTAACAGATAAGGGAAATATAACTTGAGGAGGTTATGATGGAAAAATTAAATGCTGTTGAGATAATGGATGAGCTGATAAATAAAAGAAATCAGATTCAAGAGAGATGCACGTACTTAAAACATAAGATTGAAGTTATTAGAAAGAAAGAACTCGATCTAAATCATGTAACTGAGATATATGACTTTAACGCATCTCAGATGTGCAAACTTACAATAATGAGAAAAGAAATTCTTAGAGAGAGAAGATCTTACAAAGATGAAATGGAGGAGCTTAATCCATTATTGTTAGTATTAAATCAAGCAAGTAATACCAGTAAAGCATATAAGAATATCAAGAAGCAAACATATTTTCATAAAAACAATGAAAAAGATAGATGTTATAATGTTAGAGTAATGAAGGAATTATTCGGTGATATTCTTACTGAAGAAAACAAGCCTAAACTATAGGTAAGGAGGATTAAAATGAAATACGATGTAAACAATTGGAAATTAGACCAAAGATGGACAATGACATCATGGGCACAAGCTAATAATCAACATGAATACGATATATTGGTCAAATCACTATTTGGAAAAAGGCTAGTTCATGACAATTGGTACATGAATGTTAGTGGAATGGTAGGAACAGAAGAATGCTATTTTAGAGATGATTATGAGTCTTGGCATACTTATTTTGAGACCGATTGTATAGAGCCTTATGACGTTGATGAGATTTACGAAGAGCTTGCGTTGCCACATCCAAAAGATTACTTTGGTAAAATAAGAATAAGACCAGATGACGACGAGTTTCCATGTATGTTAGTGTTTACCTATGCATCATATGGTGGAAGAATGGAGAATTGTTTAAGATGGAATAGGATTGAAGACTACAACAATGAATCTGCCAGAGAAGAGATTAAATAGGGCTCAGAAGTTGGTCAAGAAATTATTTAGATTATAAAGGAGGTATAATGAAAGTATTTTTAATTTATGAAGAAGATGGATATATGTATGACACTAGATCTACGTTGATTGGATTTGTGAAAGATGAGGAAAGTGCCAAGTCATACATAGCAGAAAAGAACAAACCATATGATGAAGAGTATTCAAAATATAAAAAGTGCCAAGAGTGTAGGAAATACGAAGACGATGACATTTACGAAGAAACTGAAATGTTTAGATATTCAGATATTTGTGAAGTAGCAGAAATTAAAAATGATCGAAATGGTGAGTACTGTGAAAATGATCTAAGTGGGGAGTGTGAATTTGATAATCCTTACTATTGGTATATGGAAGCGGATGAGATTGAGGAGGTACAACGTGATTAAAATAAAAAAAGGAGTCTTTATACAAAAGTATAGTGATAATGAGAAAAATTTAGGCATATGCTTTTCTAAAATGCTATTGCCAATTGAAAGCATGGTGTCACAAAAAACAACGAATACTCACTCAGGATCAAAGATGGTTATTAGCACATATAAATACGATCTAAAGCCAATATATTATATAAGATTGAGCCTTCTTAAATTTTTTTTAATAATAGGAGGTTGGTACGACAATGTTGAGAAATAGCCGTTTTAAGCTAATGTGTGTGTAATAGGTGATTATGCGCACAATGACGTATAAGCGTTGGAAACAGTATAAAGTAAAAACAAGAAAAGAGGTGAAATTTTGTATATATATGAAGGATGCACTAGAAAAGAAATAGAGATATACAGAGAACTACAAAATGAGCCATTTGATTTTGGTACTGGTTTGATTGTTCCTGATAATGGAGGAGAAGAAGCTTATTATGAAATGGCTTTAGAATACAATGAGTGGGACTATCTATTGAGCGGGTTTGATAACTATAGAGACAGATATGAAGTTGTTGATTATTCAAAAGATATGACTAGAGCCAAGAGAAGAAAGAAGAATTGGTCTAAAGCCATCTATAAAAGAAAACATGGATATATGCACTTACATGACAAACCCCTACAGTCTTTAAATAAAGGAAAGAACTTCTGTAGTTGCTCACTATGTACTCCTAAAACCAATCCAAAAGGTAAGAGATATTTTGGCAGTCAAAAGATCAAATACAAACAAAGAAACTGGAAACACTCTGACAGGTTAAAGATAGGCACTTGTGATAGCAAGTTATATGATTATGAAAATAGATATAATGATGATAGATATTGGGAGTGGTATGATGAATACGTAAATGACGATAGATGGCATTGGTTTTTAAATAGCGAAGAAATGTTGAGTGATATAATTAGAACATTCGATGAAAACGATGTACATATTGTGGTGAATGGAAGCTACTGGATTAACGGAGAAATGTTTGAGTATCATAAAGAATATAATTTAGACTATTCTAAAATGCACTTAGTGGCAAACCATGATTACACTTCTTTTACAATATATTGGCTTGATCAATATGTAATAGATGAGTTAAAAACTTTTATTAAGGGTAAAGGGTTGAATATGATGTGTTCAGATATTTGTCAAGGAAAACTATTCGATGGAATGCACATACAAGACCAGCCGTGGTTTTCTATATACAATGATCAGCAAGATTGGGTTGATGGTAGTTATATAAATATAAAATTAGCCAACTATAGAAAGTGTAGATACGATGAGTTTGACGAAGAATAGCCGTTTGATCGCTATTAATGTATAATACTGAATTATAAACAGAGTAGAGTTAAAATGTTGGTAATACACAATAGTAAAAAGGAGGTAAAATGAAGAAGGAATATATGTTACATATATGGGGTGGAGCATTCAATGAAGGAAACCCTCTACACGGCAAAGACCATTATTACTATTTTGATACAGAGTGTGAAATAAAACATTTTTCTGCATCTTTGAAGAAATATGAAAAGTATGGACTAATGAGAGATATGGTGGAAGGGGTTTTAAAGCACAAAAGAACCGTTGCTTTTATTGATTTTAAATATAATAGTGAGGTCTACTCCATTGAGTATGATTTTGGCTATGAATACCCCGAAGAGTCAGCGAGGTTTGCATTTTTTGAGAATAACCACTCTTGTGATTGTAATAGGAGTATGTTTATTTCCAGAAAATACCCAGAGTTTGAGGAGATGGGTTGTGGCGAAAAAATAGATATGATTAAATTTGATATAAAATATTTAGATTAAGGAGTGATATATGAAACTATATGTAGCAATACAATTATCAGTAAAGCACGAAATATATCTTAAACGGGTTTTGGCTGGTGGAGAGGGTAGACGAGTTATTAGCTTTCTGAAATCTCAAAATAAATATGCAAATTATCAGTTAATTAAAATTGATGATAAATATGTAGATCAAGATTATGTTTTAGACACTAAGGAGTCTTGGTTTGATATGTTAAATAAGTTAAAAGAATACAAACCAATTGATTACTACAAAGATAACCCCGTTGCACTTGTAGAAGATTATTTTGGGGTAAAGTTGATGAATTATCAAAAGGTATTTTTAAAGATGACATTTACAACTGAGAATTTCTATGATAAAATTAAGTTATCAATGATGAGAAGAAAGCTATATTAAGGAGGAATAAATGGATAATTACGAGAGCTCAAAAGATACAATAGAACACATTAAAAACGTTATAGAAAAAGGAAGTAAAATAATAAAAGAATTAAGTAAAAGGTTCGCAACACATGATCAAAGCAAATTATATTCACCAGAAAAAGAAGCATTTGATGAGTTTACACCAAAGCTCAAAGACTGTACATATGGTAGTGAAGAATATAAAGGATATTTAAAAGAAATGAATATTGCACTTAAGCATCACTACTTAGAAAACAGACATCATCCAGAATATCACAAGAACGGCATTAAAGGTATGGGGTTAGTTGATGTAACCGAAATGCTGGTTGATTGGATATGTGCAAGCGAAAGACATGACGATGGAAATATTGGAAGAAGTATTGAATACAACTCTAAAAGATTCAATTATAGCCACGATCTAAAAAGAATATTAGTAAATACTGTTAAGGATATGTACAAATATTCAGTAGAAATTGGAATGACAAGTGGAGATTATGGAATATATTATGGTGATACAATAGATGAATTCCATGAATGTATATCAAGTGACGAAAAGATGTCTAAGTGGCATGATATATTAATCAATGGATACTACTCCCCGTTTAAAAACGAAGATGGTGAATATGAATACGAAACTAGAGATACTACGGTAGATAATTGCATTTGTATATATTGGAGAGTTAAAGAAAAATAGACGCTATATCGTCATTTATGCATAGGATTGAATTATATATTGAAAACACTAATTAACAAAAGGAGGTAAAATGAATATTTTTAATCTGTTTAAGATGAAAAAACAAGACCCAACAGTAGTTGAAAGAACTAATAAAATTCAATATGATTGTATGGGATATCCGTTAAGATTAGTTAAAATGTCGGACGGAAAGTATCGGTGGCTAGACTCATATGAGGAAGATGGAGACGTTTTACTATCGCCAAACGAGGTTTTATCATTAAACGAAGAGTTATTTTAAGAAGGAGGTTTTATGAAATATAATAAAGATGAAGTCTATGTTTGCGAAAGTGAGCCATGGAGAAGTAAAGTTATTACATTTGTAGATGAGTGTTTAGTGTGGGACTCAGACTCAATTGACGAAGAAATGAGTATGATCTCTTGGCAGGTGTCAGACGAAAAAGCATTTGATAAGAGAGTATGTGAATACAAGAAGAAGGATACAATACAAGAAGTTTTGGCTAATGATGGAAATACATTTCCTTACGTATATTATGGAGAAATGACGTACAAGTCTTGGAAAAATTATATCAGTAGACACAAGATGAGAAAATTGGATTAACGAACCCATGCGTGTTTGAGTGTCATGTATGTATAACATACAATTATACACACAATGAGTTGTATACATTGGAAATAGAGAATAGTAAAAAGTAGGGTAAAATAGGATGTATAAATATACAAAGGAGGAATTATGGAACAATTAAAGACGTATGTGACACACGATGAAATCATAAAAGCATTAAAAGAAGGAAAGAAGTTGACGCCAAAAAATGGTGGTAAAAACTTCAGACTTGAACAAGGAAGAATAGGTGATACAAGTTCTAGATGGGTAAAGGTTTTATATTATTGGTGCAATCCACAGATGAATAGAACGTTTGCAATGCTAGAAAATGGAGTTCATGTGGACTGTGTCATAGACATTCTAGATATAAGGTATTCAAGCTTTATAGAATATGTTGATGCAAAGGATATACCAAGAAAGATGACAAAAATAGAAATAGAGAAAGAACTAGGATACAAAATACATATTGTTTAATTCAAACACTTTCACCGTATTGTATGCATATTGGGTTATTATGAACTAGATAAGGTTGAAATTTTGAGAATATATAAAAGTAAAAGGAGGTAAAATGAAAATTTTAAAGACACCACAACAAGCAAGTAAAGAGCGAAAAATAGCCGAATTAGATGGAACTTGTCCATTTTGCGAAACTGTTAATTTCACATTTGGAGACACGTATGTCTGTTATGAATGTGGTGCAGAGTGGGAATCTGAACTGTACAGAAAGTAATTGGATATTGAAAATATATAAAAGTAAAAGGAGGATTTAAAATGGAAATTCAAAATATTGTAGATCAATTGAATTATGAATTATGGGAAATAACTGATGAAATCTGCTTCTATTTAACCGATAGCACAGCAGTACAGTACATAGGATTGCATATTTTTGGCAGTAATATTTTCTTGTGGGATTCAGAATGCGATAGTTATGAGAATGAATCACAGTTACTAAATCATTTGAGGCATGAACTCACGAATATAATCGAAAAGTTTGAAAGTTGTAGCAAAGTTATAAATTCATATGGATTAAACAGATTGGAGGAATAGGGTGCTATATGAGGAATAAAGTTTATCTCGTAGAATGTTTAATTAGCAATAAACAGTGGGTAGTAAAAGCTATAAATAAGACTAGGGCAAGAGCAATGATTGCCGATGTAGAAGGATATGGATATGATTATTTTGAGTCTGAATTCTATGTTAATGAATTATTTGATTTAAACAACGAAGAAAGAATGATAGATATTACAAAGGAGGAATAAATATGAGAAGAGAAACTTTGGTATTTATAGTGTATGCTATTTCATTGGTTTTATTGTGGATCATAAACCCACTACTTATTCCGGCAATGATACTGTTTGGATGGGCAATGAATATGGAAAATAGAAATAGGGAAAATAAATAAAAAAACTTTGAGAAAAGGGTTGTAATGCTCTTTTCTTTTTGTTATAATTAACTTAATAAGAGATACGAAAGGAGATACAGCAATGAAAAAGCAAGAATTGAAGGAATTATTAAAGTTTGATGGAGTTAGTGATCAATTAGCAGAATTAATGCTAGACTATGAAATGAACCAAGTAAAGAAAAGATGTAAAATCACGACTATTAAAGAAGAAAACAAGTCTATAAATAGATTTTTCAACTGGTATATGACTAAAAATAGAATTAAAATGATGAAAGTGTCGAATATAAGATCAATGAAAGGTCTAGTTGCACAGCAATATGTTGATTGGTTAAGTTCACCGGGTCATGATGGAGCACCTAATGGATATAAGAATGCTTCATTAAGAAAATATGTTGCTAATATTGGCTCATTTATGAAATATTTAGTTAAATATGGACATATCGATACGAACCCAATTAGTGGAAATGTAGACTATCCATTTGAACAAAAGCATAAAGTGTATTACTCACAAGAAGAGGGGAAAGCGGTCATCGATGCAATTCAAAACTCAGACAGAGGCACGCCAAAGCAAAACAAAGCCATTGCTATGTTGATTTTTTATGAAGGTTTGAGGATTAACGAAGTGTCTACATTCAAAATTAAGAATTATCTAGAGTATAAAGATCAGGGTTTGATAAAAGTTTTGGGGAAAGGTCGTGGTGACTCTAAGCAAAGAATAGTCACACTATTCAAAGATGTTGAAAAAGCAATAGATGACTACTTGGAGTCAGGAGAAAGAAGAGGAAATAGCGAATATTTATTTACAACCGATAGATATAAGGCTTCTGGAGACTTTAGAAGTGTAGCATATATCAGAAGGCTAATAAATGATGCAAGAGAAGAGACTGGTTTTAATGAAATAATTCCACATTGCTTTCGCAAGTTATTGGTAGAGAGACTCATGGATGCAGGTGTTGAATTAGAAATGGCTTCTAAGATATTAGGACACTCTGATATATCAACAACTAGAAAATTCTATTTACAAATGAAGGAAAATAGTAAAATGCAGGATATTAGAGAGATATTTTAAAAGGAGGGAAATATGAAAACAAGAACAATCACAATAAAGAAGATGGTTCCAGTCGAGCAAGAAATAACCAAGTATGTGGCTAATGACGGAACTGAGTGGGATAGCGAGTATTTAGCTACGTGCAGAGATGATCTTTTAATCAACCAAGAAAAATATAAATGGCAAGATGTGTCATATGACGGAGACGAATATAATATTGGTTATTTTGACTCCAAAGAAAACATGATGAATTTTTTAAACTCAAATTTTAGACACCTTGGTTCAGTGCATCTATGGGATAAAAATCCAAAATTCCCAAATTGGTTTATGGTAAATATTTGTGATACAGATGACTACACTTCGACCTACATTTATAGTGGCGATGAATTGATAAAAATGATAGATGAGTCTGAAAAAGAGATTGATAATTTAAAACGAATAATCAACGGTTGAGCATCATGTATGCATAATTGGGCAATATGGACACTATGCACTTGACTTATTGGAAATACTATGTTATTATTTTATAAAAAGGAGTATTAATTATGATCGAAAATGCAAGAGGATTGAGGTTAAAATTAGCAACATTTGATGATTGTTGTGGTATGGGCATCGAGGAATTATGTATGGTTTTGGAAGAATACGACAAATGCTTACTTATTGAAGATTTTATTAAGATATTGATGGAACAATATGGGAAATCTTATGAATCTTCATTACTAATTTTAAAAAATATACAAAAGATTTGGCATACAAAGGTTTCAAGTCTACACACAATACCATATGTGTTTCACGACACAACTAGATTAGCAGAAAAACAGTCTTTGCTTGATATTGAGGAGATGAAGAAAATCGCAAATGAGCTAAAGAAGATTGCTGAAGAATCAAAAATTAAAGTATGTACAGAATGCGGTAGAGTTATAGATGGGAAGCCAAAGCATAAGCTGTACTGTGGAAATCTCAAAGAAGTTTGCTTTGATTGTTGGAGTGGAACGTGTACTATACTAAGAGTTTAAAGGAGGTATGAAATGAAAAAAAGTTGCAATAATTGCAAGGCTTTTGATGAAATGAATAAAATCTGCCAACTTGGTTACAACATTGAAATAACAAAAAGATACCAAATGTTTGCGATTCAATGGAGTCCAGTAGAAAATTGCCCTAAGCCCCTGACCATATCTAAATATGTCAAATTAAAGGAGAATTTATGAATTTATTAAAAATTATTATAAATAGCATACGAAGACCATATAGGATACCTCAAAGAACATACACATTTTCAGAAAAAATGAGAGCATTGCCAATTATGTTGTTTAGCACAAAAAAGATTAAGAAAGGTTAAGGATGGCAAATTATGAAATGTATAAAAAATAAATGTAAATATTTTAAGCAAGATTCATTCAAGAAAAGCTATTTCAGATGCACGCTATCCGACAGGTCGATGTTTATATATGGTGAACCAGATTGTAATATTGATGATATAATAGCTAAAAAGATGATTAGTTTAAATAGATTATCGGCTGATAGAGAAGAAATATTAAAGAAAGGATTATTGGGTGAATAACTATGAGTGATTTTATAGAAAAGATACTAGAAATAACCAGTAATGAGATAACTTACGCAAATGATACTGTAAATATTAGATTCAAAAACAACAACAAAGAGGAGGTAATGAACTTTATATACTCTACAATGTCCAAAAGAGAGTCTGAATTACTAAAAGCTTACAATGATGAAAAGGTGCTGTTTGTAAAAAGAAAAGAAGAAGAGCTAGATTTATTTGATAAGTATCTATATGAGGAATACTACGTTAATGGCAGTTATGAAACAAAAATTGTAAGATATGATAAGAATTTAAGTTTAATTTCAACAGGAGTTGGATATAGGGACGGTGAGTATTGCAAGAAAACAAGTGGTAATATCTCTACACTGTATAAGGAAGAGATCTTTGGTAAAATAGATATAATCATAAAGGAGGATAAATTAAAATGAAACTATGTAGAAAATGGAATTTTGTAATGTCCGCTACCCCATCAGAGGCAAGAAGGAGGCTAGCAATCCATCTTGTAAATAATAGAGGTGGATCTGAATTTAGACTATGTGTAAAAGGCAATACATTTGGTTATGAATGGAGGTAGTTGTGAATCTGTATACTAAAGCAAACATGATCGTAAACAAAGACACCCAATTGAGTAATGATATTGAGAAACTAAACAACATAAAAGAGTATTTAGTAAATTATGATTCAAGCTGTAATATATTTAATCTCTATCAAATAGATAACTTGTGGAAGCTATATAAGAGAAACTGTGAGATAAAACAAGTTTATGCAGATTGTAAAAATTTAGAAGACTTTGTTAATTGGATTGAAACTGAATTTAAATGGTTGTAGTAATGATGTGAAAGGAGTTAATCGTGGGAAACAAAGAGAAAATTATAAAATTATCAAATGATTTGCTGTCAACTATTGAAGAGATGCAGTCATTTCGATGCACTTTTGAATCAGGTTTTAAGTGTGCCGAATGTCCCCTAGGTATATATGCCGTAGAATGGTCGGGAGAAACCTATAACGTATGTGATTTGGTTGATATTATCTATAGTAGACAAAATAAAATTAAAGACAAGATAGAGATAAATGATAGATTTTATAAGTGCTGTGAGTTTGTTGGAAATAGAATGCTAAACCCGCTAAAACCAGAACAAATTGAACTAAACGATTGTTGTATGACAGATTCAGATTTACAATATTTAAACAATAATAGACAAGAAATAACAGATTATGTTTTGAAAAACTTTGACGAAAAGTAAAAGGAGGGACTTATGGAAAATTATTATATTCAACGCACATTAAGTTTGATCGACAGTGCTGAAAACATACAAGAAGGAGATAGTGTAACCATAGAATTAAATGATGGGTCTAGATTTCTAGGAGTAGATGTTTACTATATAGGAGAAGAAGGCATGGATATATCAAGTAGAGTAGACGACCTAGAGGAAGATGTGGAATATAAAGATATAAAAAGTATTAAACTAGAATACAAAGGAGAATAGTATGAATATTAAAAAGATTGATGATTTTATAGAAAATAATTGGTGGGTTAAAACTTTAATACTGCTATTTGTAAGTTGTGGATTGGGTATAATACTGTGGAATATGTTTTATGTATGGAATATATTTCAATAAGGAGGAAAATATTATGAAGAAAGATTTCTTAGGGAATGAATTGAGCGTAGGTGATAAGGTTGTTTTTATGAAATTAAAATACAGAGATCTTGAGGTGGGATATATTGTATCAATGGCTGATAAGAGTTGTAAGATTGAGCATGAAAAAGACAATCTGAGCAGGACTGAGTGTAGACAATTTTATTCTCAAATAATTAAAGTTGATGAAGGTGAAGAAGTTGGGATAATTTTATAGAGAAAGGATGGGTTTTGATGAAGGTGAAGTTTTTAAAAAATACCTTTGGTAATGATGAAGGAGACACTGTAAAAGTATATTCACATGATGAAAACGAAATAAATTATTATGATAATTTTAATAGGTGGTGTTATTTGAAAATGTCAGAAAAAGATAAGATGTTCGAGATAGTTGATGACGAATAAGTTGGAATGATTTTATATGGATAGGAGTTTTAATATGGATAAAATAATATACGAAGATTGTCCTAATTGTTGTAAAAAAGCAGAGTCTGAAGGAATTAATAACGGCGTTGGATATGTATATCCTCCGTTTCATTGTTATTATTGTGGATGGTCAGAACAATGTAATTTATGGGATACAGATCAGTGTGGAAGTCACTGTACGGAGTATGAATATTGTAGTAAAATTAATTAATGGACAATAAAGAAAGGAGAGTCTATGAAAAGTCTAGAATATGAATGGGGAGTGTGTGAATATGCTATTTTTAAAAATGGCGTACTGTATACTTGTAGCCTAACAGAAGAGGATGCTGAGGAATATATGGATAGATACGAGAGTGATGAACCTTATGCTCATTTTGAATGTAGATTAATTACTGAAGAAGAGAGAGTAGGAAATATGCGTAGCGAGATTAATAGAAAATGGGGGATTTGATGAAAAGACTGAGAATTACAGGCGAAACTAGAGATAAAAGTGGTTTAACTATGATAAATGTAGTTTGCCCATATTGCGATAAGAAACAAAGCGTGTATACATATGATATAGGATGTAAAGAAGATACTAGTTGTGAATGCGGGGCAATATTAGTTTCTGGATTTATTGCAATTAAGTAAATATTTGATATGAAGGAGGCTGAAAATGAAATACACACTAAAAGAATTAACAAAAGCAATGGATATAATGAATCTTTATCAGGTTAATCAATTCGGAGGTAAGCGATTGGCTGATGAGATTAGACTAAGACAAAAGATAGAAGACGTTGAAGTAGGAGATACAATAATTACTGATAACGGCGATTTTACAATTATTACAATTGACATTGGATACAAGGATAAGGATTTTGAAAAATATGGTGCCATGTATGGAAACGAATTACAAGTAATGGAAGATTCCATTGAAGGTGTTGTAATTGAAATACTAGAAGATGTAGGCGAAAGAAAGTTTGAGATTAATAAATTAACAAGTGTTGATAATAAGTAGTAAATATCGTTTAAAATTATTGTGTACTTGACATAATATAGATACTATGTTATTATTTTATAAAAAGGAGGAAATAAATGAAAGTATATTTAATAGAGCATTCTAGCGGGTCTTACGAGGACTATAGAAGAGATATCGTTGATGCATATGTTAATAAAGAAGAAGCAGTAAATAGATTAAGCCAGCTAAAACAAGAATTTAAACTATTAAGAGATGAAATTAATTCATTACAGAATCATGTATTTGAAACCGAACATGACGATTACGAAGAGTGTGAGATCTGTGAAAGATATTTTGATAAATCATATGAGATCGAAGAACATAATGGATATTATTTAAAAGAACTTGAAGTTAGAGAGTGTAAAGACGGTGAATTTGGACTAATTCAACTGAGGGACTACAACAAACAATAACAAATATTAATAAAAAGGAGGAAATAAATGTTATTTTTAGACAATGAAATTTCACATGATGATACCTTACAATTGAGCTATATTTATCTTCATGGATCACTACAAACTGAACTAGGATATGATTTACTTAGGACAGATAGTATTTATTTGTATAACAAGATATATAATACAAAACATAAGAATGATAAGTTTTATCACTCGGTAATATTAGAATCTGAACATGGCGGCAGATATCATGTACTGATGTTCATATGGAAAAATTCAAAAGGTAGAGTGCAAGGTTTGGTGTGCGATGAGAACGACATGGATGATATGAGATATTGTCTTGATATGTACAAAGGCAATCAAGAAATCATATAAAAAGATTAGGAGGAATATATGAAAAAGAATTTTTTAAGTTTATTCGATGGAATGAGTGGAGGTCAGTATTCAGCAGAAGAGTTAGGGCTAGATATTGGAGAATACTATGCAAGTGAAATATACAAAAAAGCAATTGATGTTACGAATAAGAATTTTCCAAACACAATTCAATTAGGGGATGTAAACGAATATAAAAATTGGAATATCGACTTTAAAAAAATTGATATAGTTATGTTCGGGTTTCCATGTCGGAATTTAAGCAGAGCCGTAATTAACAATTATGACCATAATCAAGGATTAAAGGGTGAAAAATCAAGTTTGTTTTACACTGCATTGGAAATTTTAAAAAAATGCAAAGAAGAAAATCCAAATGTTTTATTTTTATGTGAAAATGTAGAAAGCATGAAAAAAGAAGATAAAGATATCATAACAGAGTGCCTAGGAGTAGAACCAATTATGATAGATAGTTCACTTTTGACTGCCCAAGACAGAAAAAGATATTATTGGACTAATATAAACAACGGAGAGATACCAAAGCCTAACGATCAAGGAATTATTTTAAATGATATAATCATGAGCAAACAAGAAGTCAATGATCTGGAGATTAAACATAAATATTCATATTGGTATGACAAGCCATTCACTTATAATGGAGACGACAAAAAAGTTCAAGCAACATTGGAGATAAAAGGTCATGATATCCTAAAAAGAGTTTATAATTTAAATAATAAGTGTGCAACCCTAACTTCTTGCAGGGGTGGAAATTTACAAAAGAAGGTATACCAAGATCAAAAGTGTAGAAAATTAACACCAATCGAATACGAAAGATTACAGGGATTTTATGACAATTATACAGATGGAGTATCGGTAACAAATAGATACAATATGCTTGGCGACGGTTGGACTGTTCCTGTCATAAAACATATTTTTAGTTTCTTACCAGATGATTGGAAGAAATAAGATTGATCCAATATAATCAGCGTTTGAGTATATTGTGTGCATAAGATGCAATTACACACACATGGCTATTAAAGTATTGAAATTGCTATAAAGTGAAAGGAGGAAGTAAATGTCTGATATATTGAAAGTTAGGGAAATGGTATTGATGCTAGTTAATCATTCGTATCAAAACAATACAATAACAGAAGAAGAATTCAAAGAAATAATGGAAAGCTTAGAACTATGTGCGCGCATAGATAAGGCATACAGTACGATGTGTCGCATACTAAATAAGGGGGGATGGAATGTTTAAATTTTTTAAGATATTAAAAAGAGTAGCTAAAGACATAGAAAGGCTAGATAGGGCTATAAAAAACTTGAATGACCAAATATATATAGAAGAAGAACTTGGAATGATTGAATTCAATGGACTCGATAAAAAGCCGATTGTGGAGATGGTACCTAGATATGAAAAACTAAGCGATGAAATATTTGATCTGAGACAAAAGACGTCTACTTTAGAACAAGACCTATTTGATTTAAAGAATCCAAATGGCATATTTAAACTAGATAGAATTTGGATTGAAGGAGTATTTTATACACCATCCTGTTTTATTGATGTAGAATCAGTATTAGAACAAGATGATACATATGTTAACGTTGCATATGTGAATAAAAATATTGAAACTAAACTACCAACATATTTTAAATCATTACCTGAAAAGATGCACTTTTCAGAAAACTTATTGTTTGTAGAGTGTAATAATGATCTATATGCGTTCTATTTAGATTCATATGAAAAAATAGCAAACCCAATACCATCGAAAGATATCGAGCTAAATAAAAAATTTTTAAAAGATATAGTGTGGGGTAGTTGAAACAACATTTGACGAAATAAACAGCATTTGAAAGTATTGAAATTACTATAAAGTGAAAGGAGAAATAAAATGATTGTATTATTTATACTAGGAGCTATGCTTCTATTAGCTACAAGTGTTGTTTTTTGGATAATTAGTCCATTTGTATTGATATTTGGACTGGTCGGTTTTGTTTTTGGTATAATGACATTTAAAAAAGGTTCTTTAAAAGAAAATATATACTGGCTGTTGATTTGCCTATTAATGGTTTTCATCCCATTATCACTGTGGTTTGGTAGAGTTTCATTTGAAAATGAATCATATATAGATAGTATTACCTATTGTAATTATGAATATGTGGGTGAAAGCAAATATGAAAACGAATTAAATTTCAGAGATGATGACGGGGATATCATATCAATAAAATTAGAAAATAATGATGTTGTTGAATATACGGATGTAACTACCGTAACAAAATATTATGAAGAATCAGATGCTAGAGGTTGGGTTCAAATTATTTTTATGACAATTGCAGATGATGATCCATGGTATCATATAACTATAAAAGGAGATTAATCTTATATTGTTTTTCTATGCTAAATAAACTGAATAAAAATTAAATACACTCTTGACAATGATATGTTTTGGGTGTATTATTAGGTTAAGATATAATAAAAGGAGGATAAATAATGGAATGCACTTTTAGTTTTATGATTAATGAGGATGACATTTTCAATGTAATTGCTCAAATGACAAAATCGACTCATCTGAAACACTTTAATTTAGATCAGTCACAGCTTTATAATATGGATGATGGAGGAGATACAGTCCTTTCATTTACATTTACTCAAAATGATAATGGCGTTTTATATTTAGAAATAATCAATGATGTAAATCATGAATGTTGTGTGGTTATACAAACTGATGAATTATTTGATATTGCTACTGAACTACACAGATTATTAAAACCAGTATCCACATATAAGGATGGGTAGATGAGAACTAAAGAGGATATTAAAAAAGAGATTGATTTTTTAAGGAAACAAAGAAAAATATATGAAAATGGAAACGACCGGTTTTATCAAACAATAAGATCACAATTTGATTCACAAATATCAACATTACAGTGGGTATTATGTGAAGATTATTAAATAAGGAGGAAATATGAATAAAAATAAATTAGTAGAAGTTTGTGATAAGTGCCTAAAGGCTAGTTGTTGGTATGGTGAGTTCATGTGCGAAGAATCTCATGATGCAGGAACTGTATTGAAGACGATTGAAGAATTAGAAAAACTTAATAGAGAACATAGTGATTATTGGTCAGACGAATATATGATCAAAGTGTATGGAGAGGCTAATCCATTTGGGAATAAGGAGGGAAATATGGACAAAAGACAAAAATACTTCACACCATTTGGGTTTACTGCACCAATTGGCAAATGCAAAGAATCTAGTTTTGCTAGTGGCGCACATAGACTAGCATTATTTCCAATTTCATATCATGATGATAATTTTCCGGGCTATAGCGTTAGACAGCGTTGTGTAAATTGTGGCGAATGGATTGGTGAAACATATTTTAAAGCAAGCAAAAGAATAAAAGAGGCTGACGAGTTAATCAGTGTTTGATGACATTGTATGCATAATAAACGATTATACACACTGTGGGGTTAAAGGGTTGAAAATACTAGGTGTGTAATTTAGAAAAAGAGGAGGTAGAATGAATAAAACAAAAATATTGATAATCGGAGGGCTTTTAGTTGGAATTCCAATGGTCGGAATAATTTGTGCTATGGTATATGTTATGGGTCTTTGCAAATTCTTAATGGTGTTTGGATTATCAATGGTGACTTCTATAATGATGGTCGCAGGGTTTAATTTGTTAACTAAGTGATGAAAGGAGATATATGAAAATACATGAAAAACAATATGTAATTAATGATCTTACCGATTGGCAAGAACGTGTTATTTACACAACTGATTGGGATGAATATGTAAAACAATTTTATTCGAATACTAGTTATAGTTCAACTTTATCATTGCCTAGGCTAAGAAGAATTCAGTCAGTTAAGGAAGATGATGAATCAATAACTGTAGAATTCTATCATGATTTTATAGATAAGACTGTGATTCATAAAGCTAAGATTGTAGACGATTCTACAAAGTGCGAAGTTGTAAAAGAATATGACAATTTTCCAAAGAGAACATCTTCGTATATCTGTAATGAGAGATTTAAGAATACTATATCTAAATTTGAGTTTGATAGAGAATATGAGTGCACATTTAAAGAAGATAGTAAATAGACAAAGGAGGAGTTATGTTAACATTATTTAAAAAGAAGTGCAAACATCCAAAAATTAAGCATATTACAGACTTGGGTGGAGATTCAATTGAACGTTTTGGTGGTAGAAGCATCTGGAAATGTATAGAATGTGGGAAGGAGATAATTCACTCTACAAGATCAAATGAAGACATCAACCATGAAATCAACAAAAGAATAATTGATAAAGGTGATATTTCAGACGGATATCATACTTTTGATGAACTATATTTTCATAGAATGATGCTGTTTTCTGTCGTATGTAATCAAAATAAAGACAGAGCTTGGAAGTCAAAACTGCATGATGATGGGACTATGTATGATGACTATTTTATCGTTGGAATTGAAACTATTCAAGGACAATATACATATCACTACCATATGCAGAACTGGTCTATGTTTAAGGTTAAAGAACTTGATAAGGCACCGGAATGGGATGGGCATAAACCGAGTGATATCGTAAGATTAATTTCGCTTACTCAAGAGAATTTAAAATAAAAGGAGGATTTATGAAGTATGAATTCGAATACAAATTTCTATATGATTTGCTTGATAAGCTTGAAAAATATGTACGCGTTCAATATGACGGCAACTCTACATTAACTGAATGGTTAGATGCGCAACAACTAGCAACTAGGGAAGGTTGGTGTGTTTTTGAAAAGCATTGTTTTGAAAATAATAGAGAAGATTTTATAGAATCAGAAAAGAAAATGGAATGGGATGAATTTGATGAATTCGTATTTGTAATATCCAAGCAATTATCATTCATGAATAAAAATAGGAGGTAATAATGAAATTAAGAAGAAAAATATTCCGATCAAAGCTGTTTAAAGACTTAAGAATGGAGCTATATAAAAACGGATTTGATCAAGGGTATATTGAAAAAACTATGGAGGAATACGTATGTGACTGTCCAGAAGATAAGCGAATAGATACCCATGAAGTTACGGATGAAGGTCGAGTGTTCGGAAAAATATGCACCCTGTGCGGAATGTTTTATAAGGATTAGGAGGAAGTTATGAAAGCTTATAAAAATAGAGAGCTAACAAGAAAAGTGAACTGGCATAAGCTAGCCACTATGTCCAAAGAAGAAGTTTTAAGAATACAAGAGGAATGGGAATCTGTAAAAAAAGAAAATGAAAAATTAAGAATGGAAAATATAGAGCTTAAAAACAATGCTTTAAAAGAAATTAAAGATGTTTTAACTAAATATAATATAACAATTGAAAAATACAGTAAAGCCAATATATTTAAATCACTTGGTTATACCGCTTGGTTTAAGAAGAATATTTACACACCAATATCAAATAAATATAATACATATCCTAACAGTATTCCAACTATGGATGTTGGCTCTTATGAGAAAGACGGAATAAAGTTAAATATAAATGGATCTCCATTTTCTATAGTAGAAGGTCACAAAAGATTATCTGCCGACTACGAAAGAGCAAAGATCAAGGAATTGCAAAAGAATAAGCTTTTCAAAGCATCTATTGTCTATGCTATAGAAAACAATATTAACACGGATGATTTAGATGACCAATCTATTATTAGATACGTAAACGATCACGCTAAAGAGAAATGGACTGAAGAAAACTATCCAGACGGTACAGAACTGTACTTGAAGCACGCTTGTTATGAGTGCTCTACATGGATTGTTGGTGAAAGAAGATGCAGTTGTGGGAATAGAAGGATTTACTTAGAAGTAGATGGAAATATTTTAGATGGGTTTGACGCTTATCCAGAACCATATTAAGGTTAGGAGGAAAAAATGATTAAAGAATTTAAACATGATAAAACTTATTGGTTTATAACAAACAATGATAAGTGTATTGAAAGATGCAATGTTTTAAACGAAGAACATTATGGATACTGGATAAAATGCTTGGACTCATCCGGCTCGCAAGGTGTGGAATCAGACAGAATATTCGATTCAAAATCAGAGGCTCTATCGTGGCTAGAAAAACATATAATACAGCAAAGAATTGAAATGTTTTCAAATTTCCACAGTAAAGAAGACGTTGTGAAAGAGCTTTACTCTTGTTATCAACAATATACGAACTTTGGAAGTCCAGACGTAGAAGTGATGAGCAAGTTGATTAAAATGTATTTAGATATCGAGGTGTAATTATGTCACACATATCACTATGTCAAGATGGAGATAAATGTTCAAGAAAACTAAAATGTTTGCGCTATAAAATGACACCAAAGCCGTATCAACCATACAGTAAATTTTATGACAATGGTATGTGTGATGCATTCATTCCAATAAATAATGAAAAAGTTTCAGATCGCTATTGACTCTTATGTTTTACTCTGCTATACTAAAGTAGAATTAAGATATAGGAGGAGATAAAAAAATGAAACTAAGAATTAGGTTACAAGAGGTTTGTATTATGGTTGCTTTAGTTATGGTCGTAGCATACTTTATTTTAAGCAATAGCGTGCGTAATTTAAAGGCTGATAGGGATTTAGTAATTGAGGAGTGCAATAACATTCAAGAACAATTAAATCTGTCAGAGCAAGACGTAACAGTACTTAAACAGCAGAGAATCACTATGAATAATGAGTTAGCTAAACTGGAACTAGGTATCAAGATTATGGAAGATGAAGTTCAAGTGGTTAAAAATGAATTAGCTGAGTATAAATATCGTGAGCTATGGTATAGGGATATTGATTTGGATGATGAATATCAAATATACATCTATGAATGGTGTAAAAAGTTACAATTAGATTATGATATCGCATTAGCTAAAATACAATTAGAAAGTAGGTTTGATGTAAATGCAAGAGGATACAATAAAAATGATCAAGGACAAATTACTTCAACTGATTATGGGTTATGTCAAATCAATTCTGGAAATCTTAATTGGTGTAATGAGTTGGCTGGACGAGAAGTTGATGTAGTAAATGATGTTTACGACAACATCGAATGCGCATTGAGGATATATAAAAGTTACCAAGATTATTGGAACGATAAAGGATATACTGGATACGAGTTAAATATTCGCACATTAAATTCATATAATTTAGGGATAAGCGGATTTAGCAAGTATATTGAAAACGGAAATTCGTGGGATAGTTGGAGATATGCTAAATTAGTATACAACAACTTAGAAAATATCAGATAGGAGGAAATATGAACTATATCGAAGAGCTAAGTGGACAACAATGGTTTGATTTTAAAGACAAATTACTAGAAACACTGGTTGATGAGAAAACCTTCTCTGATAACTATACAAGAAAAGAAAGTCAACAAATAATTAGAAGATTAAAGTACATAGAGTTGAAAAGAAAGCCAGAGTGGGCTAGGAAAATTTCATACTCTTCCGTGACAAAACGAAGAGTGTACAAGCATATTAAGTTTTGGTTTGATTTACATGGATATAGCGTATAAAGGAGGGTTAAAATGAGTGAAGTGGTAAGATATAAAGGCAAAATTAAAAAGATTGATATTGCACCAAGAAAGGTTGAGGCATATTTACATACTTCTCTAAGTGATGAAGGAAAGAAGAGATATACAGAGTTAATGAACGATACGGATGTGTTTGATAATAATTATGAGTTTATTTCATGGTTTGATGAACTAGAAGATAGATTTGTTATTGTAAAAGGATTTTTGTATGAGATTATCTCGAAGAAAAATTTATCAGATGATCATAATATATTTGATGCAGTTGAAAATAATGATGGAACAATTGATTACCATGTTATGTATTACAATGGTGGATGTTGCTTTGACGAAGCTATTGATTGGGCTATTGAGGATATGAACAAGGAGGATTAATGACAAAATATTTATCATTATGCAATTGGCACTTATCAATACATGGCGATTCAGTTGCATTATTTGAAGGAAGTGATTACGGAACATCAAAAGGTGGATATACAAGTGATATTAGACACGCTTATTTATTTGATGAGGGCGATAACAGACATGATGATGAAGTAATGGTCGATATAAGTAAATTGTACCTTACGGAAGCTGATTTTTATGAGATTAGGCAGTGTAAAATACCACATTATCTAATGAAAGATTATATCATCAGAAATACAGATTTTACGTATCCACAAGTTTGTAAATTTGAAAAAGAAAGAAATGAAGAAGAAGACCGAGCTAAGAAATACGGATATTGTAAATTGAATGGTGGAATTTGCGAAGGAGAAGAATGTGATCAGTATGCATTAGAAGATTGGACTGATAAAAATGAATGTGCTGATAATATCGAATGGATTTTATGTCAAGAAGATTAAGGAGGACTAATGGGTAAAAACATTGTAATTATGGTCAATGGCAAATCCAACAATGGAAAAGGAACGGTAGCCGAGTTATTGTTAAAAGAAACTTCTAACGAGTATAATAAAATTAAAACCAGCTTATCTACATATATAAGAAAGATTGCTAAAGATGACTTCTTTTGGGACGGAGTTGATAACGAAGATTCTAGAGAGTTTATGCAAGAAACTTACAGGTTAGGTACAAAATTATATCCATACCATATGGCTAAAAGAGTGTATTTAAATGATATTGAGCCGAATCTCAATGATAAGAAAGACAATCTCATCATTGTAGAAAGCCTAAGAGAGAAGTGTAATTATGACTTTTTCAATCGATTAAAACAAATCGGACTTATAGACGATCTAATTACTATTAGAGTAGAAAGACCAAATTTTGATGCCTTGGGGTCTGAAAAATTGAAGAGTCATGTGTCTGAGACTGATATGGATAGTTTTGATTTTAATTGGCGTATTGCTAATGACGGTAGTGAGAACAATTATTTACGAAGGTTATCAGATCAAGTTGTAGAATTTATAAACGCATATGGATTAAAGCCAAATGTGCTAGAGGTAATAATTGACTTTGATAATGTAATAGTAGATACAGACTGGGCTATGGCGGATTTCTATAATGAGTACTACCATAATGAGATTGGATTCAAACCAGCAGATGGGGATGATATTTATTATTATGATGCGGGTGATCAATGTCCATTACTAACAATGGAGGATTTATATGGTATGTTTTCCTCAGATTTCTTTTGGAGAAATATACGATTAAAAGAAAATGCTGTTGAAATTATAAATAAACTATGCTATGATAAGAAATATAATGTCATGATATGTAGTTTCGGAGATAATGGGAATAAATCAAAGAAAGCCAAATATATCAAAGATAATCTATATATGGTAAAAGAGACAATATTATCAGATGGGAATCTTTTTTCTAAGAATAATATTTCATTGGATAGAGTTGTATTTGATGACCATGAGGATAACTTGCAAAATATGGGTGCATTTAACTTCTTGATGTTTGATAAAGGATATAGAGACTTCAATAAAAAAACAGATCACTGCATCAAAGTAACCAGTTGGTATGATTTTTATGATAAATTAGAAGAATTAAGAATGTCTATTAAACCAAAATATATAGACACGACGAAAGTATAGGTATAAATATGATCATAACTACTAAAACTAAATCAGGTGTAACTATTCATATCTCAGATGGTGATTACGGTAGATTTGTAAATATACCAAAAGATAGTCTTGAGCAATTGTTGAATGATTTAACTGAAATTAATTTACAATTTAATAAAGAAAAATATAAAAAGTAGTTGACATTAATAATTAGATGTTATATACTTAAGAAGTTGGAGGGAGAGAATATATGGTAGGAGTAAGAGCACCAACTGAAAAAAGTTTTAAAAAAGTATTGCATTATTGCACAAGATGTGATAATATAAAGATGAAGGATGAAACAAACAAAACAAGGAGGAAAATTTATGGCTAAAGTAAAACAATTTAAAGGTTATGGCAACTACAAAGGTATTTTATCTGGTATTGATGTTGCTAGAAAAGAGTGGGCTGAAGCAAAAGATAAAAAAGATTATAACGGTAAAAGTGTTTATAAGTCTGGTGCTATTGCTAAGATTCAATTAAGACTTAAGACAAATCATGACAATATGATCTTCTTAGATTTAATGGAATTTTTATCTAAAGTAGGTAAAGATGTTATTTTATTCAATACAGAAAAAGGTAACAAGAATCAAAAGAAAGTTAAGTATGCAGATAGATACAAATACAAAGTCAGTGATGAAGATAAGAAGAATGGCAAGCATGGATTTGAAGTTATTGGCGTAAGAGCTAGATCTGGTGAAGAAGAATCTGTAAATCTATTGCCGTTAGATGCTATTGAATACATTTTAGCTAAATTCAAAGAAGGAGACAGTGTTTTTGTTGGCACTCAAAGAAGTCATAGTCAAAAAGGAGATAAAAAATATAAATCAAATGAAATCAATAGAATCTTTTCGACTACAGAACCAGTTGACTTTGATGCAGAAGATTTTGAAGAAGTATCTGACTTTCAAGATACGCTAGTATTTGATGAGATCATTGAATTGGAAGATAACGAACATTTAGTAACCGGTAAATGGCTAGATTGGAGAGGTGAATTTGTAGATGTTGATTTCGTAACATTAGATGAAGATATTGTAGCGTACCTAAAAGAACTATCTTACGGTGCTCAGTTAACAGTGGAAGGCGTTGCACACAATAGAGTAGTGTATGCCGAAAAACAATCCGATGATGAACCAGAACAAGGATCTAATGTAATCGGTAAAAGACCAAAATCTTACCAAAATAATTCAGCTACAAGAGAGATTGTGTCTGAAAAGAAATATGATGAAATTTGTGCAATTACAGATGTACTAGAAGGAGCATATGAAGAAGAGCCGAGTGAACTAAATGAAGAGGTTCCACCTTGGATGCAATAAAACACCCAAGAGTCGGTGAGTCTTCAATTAATAACTATGGACAACATTCAACAATAGTAAAGTACAACAGTTGCAAAGATGTGATATTGTTAGTTGATGGAACTCATCACAAAAGAACACAATACAAATCTTTTAAGGATGGAACATTCAAAACCCCATATTCAAAATCCGTATATGGGGTTGGTTTCTTAGGCGAAGGAAATCATATTGCACATTTAAACGGAAGAGATACTAGGGTTTATTCTATATGGAACAAGATGATAAAAAGATGCTATTCAAGCAAGTTGCACGATAAAGAACCTTCATACATTGGATGTAGGGTTTGTAAAGAATGGATGTGCTTTCAAACTTTTGCAAATTGGTACGAAAATAACTACTATGAAATTAATGGTGAGAAATCTCAAATAGATAAAGATATACTGGTGAAGGGAAATAGAATATATTCTCCGGATACGTGTGTGTTCGTAAATCATCATATCAACTCATTGTTTACTAGAAGCAACGGTAAAAGGGGAGAGTTTCCTATTGGCGTAATAAAAGTTGGAAAAAGATTTCAATCAAAAGTATTGAGAAAAAAGAAACAAACATACCTTGGAACTTATGATACATTAGAAGAGGCGTTTAATGCGTACAAAATAGGTAAAGAGAATGAGATAAAAAGAGTAGCGGATTTATATAAACATAGCATACCTAAAAATTTGTATGATGCTATGTATGAATATAGAGTAAGTATAGATGATTAAGGAGGATTTATGGGATTAGGAAAAAAACACGAGATTAAACCAGATTTAAAAAATGGATTACATATCATTTCTGGAATTCAAAAAATCGGAAAGACTGATTTGACAGTTAAGATAGCAGAACACGCTTATGGATCAAGAGAAAAATTACTTATGATTTCAATCAAAAATGAACGTGCATACGAAGGTAAAAGTGGCATTATGTATGAAGAGCCTCAAACATGGAAAGAACTAATGAATATTATCAATTCTTTACTAAAGGACACAGAAGGATATGATGTCGTATCGTTTGATGTTATGGATTGGATTATACCTTTAGGCGAAGAAGAAATTATGAGACAGCATACGGTAGAGACTAAACAAAAACCAAAGAGTTTTAATTCTTGTTTTGGAGGATATGGAGAACCTAGAAAGAGATTAAATAAATTAATCGATGAATTTGTAACAAAAGTCCAACTGATTGAAGCAATGACTATACTAGTGTCTCATAGTAAACCAAGAAATATAAAGTCTAAATTAGGAGAAGATGAATACACTATACTTTCAACGAACCTTTCTTTTGACAACTTTCATGCATTTTCATATAGAGCTTTGAGTTTCTGCAATATCACAAATGAAGTTCAAGTAGAAGAAAACCTATTAAAAGATAAAGAGAGAATCATGTACTTTAGAGGTGATACATCAGTAGAAGCAGGAGGTAGATTAGAGTACATTGTTGAGAAATCAGAGTATAGTGCAGAGAATTACTGTAATGCAATTCTAGACGCTATGAAGAGAGAATTTGAAGAACACGGTAGTATTGGAAAGCAAAAGGATAGAAAAAAAGAAGTTGTAGAAGAATATTTAGAAGTAGAGGATGCAAGTGAGGCAGAAAATAACTCAGAAGAAAAAATTGCAAGAATAGATGATCTTTTAGAAGTCTCTAAGAAAGTTGCTGACTCTGGCGTTTCGAACAAGGTAATTATGGGTGTGTATAAAGAGTACGGAATTAAAAATCCAAAAGAATTTACAGACTACAAATTAACAGAAAAAGCTATACAAGATCTAAAAAGTTTGTTATAATATTTTAGGGGTGGGAAATACCCACTCCTTTTAAATCTTTTAGGAGGAAATATGAAATGTAGATATTCGAATTGTAAATTGGGTGGTGAAGTAAAAAAAGATGAAGCTATCTATATTGATAAAAAATATTACCATGAAGAGTGTTATATTAAACAGATCAATAAGGCAGATTCTAGAAAAATAATGTCAGAAGATCTTAAATTTATGACAAAACAAGTAAACATGATTTTAAAAAAACTAATAGACGATAAGCAGATAGATAGTAATTATGTTCTGTGGATGATAAAAAAAATAAAAAGAGATGATTTGACATTGAATACACCATTTGGTCTAGAGCATTATTTATCAAATGGTCATAATTATAATAAATTTAAAAAAGAACAAATTGAGTTAGAGTATAAACTTTTAAAAAATAAGAAAGTTGATATAGAAGTAGAACAAGATACCAACATATCAAAGAAGATTAAGGAGGCATCATATGGAAACATATTCACATTTAAAACTAGAAGATGAATATATAGAAGCTGGAATTGTGGGGACACTACTAAAAAAAATAGAGATGTCATATTATGCTGAATCAATACAACCAAATATGTTTTACCATGATGAATACCAAGGTCTTTTTTGGGCTTTAAAAGATTTAGCAGATGAAGGTGTTGAATCTCTAGATGATTTTACTATTATTAACAAACTAAGAGAAAGTCCATATGTATACAGCACATATAAGGAAGCCATAGAGAACAGAGAGTTTTCAGACAGAATCCATAAATTAAAATTGTTAGGCACTGACGATGTTGCGGAATTTAATAAAAGATTAGAAAGATTGATTACTTTTGATTTTAGGAGAACTGCTCCAAATAGACTAGAAATGATTGCGGAAAATATAAGATCTGATGACTCAAGTTCCGTCAATGAGTTAAATGGCAAAATGCACTCTGAGATAATGGATATGTCTAGTAATTATCTATCAACTGGTGAATTCAGACTACTAGGTGATGATATTGATAAATACTTAGAGGAGATAGATAGTAGAGCTAATAATGATGGTACAGCTGGACTTCCATCCAAATATCCTATATTAAATAACTTCTTCAGTTATGAAAACGGAGAACTTATTCTCATAGCGGGAAGACCAAAGTCGGGAAAATCTGTAATTATTTTAAACGAGGTTTGGCATAAGATAAGCAATGGTATAGGTGTATTAGTATTAGATACAGAGCTCCCAACAAGACAATGGGTAGAAAGATTATTAGCACACGTAACTGGAATGACTGTAGCTAGAATTAAGTCTGGGAAAAGGACACAAGAAGAACGAGATTTAATTATGGACGTTAGGGCAAAAATAAAAAGTGGTCAATTAGCTCATATATACTTACCAGAGAAATATCCAGACTATAAATTTGAAGATTTGTTTATGATCACAAAAGCATATCAGCAGAAGATGGGAAATTTAGGATTGCTTGCGTTTGATTATATTAAGGCAAACAAAGTTTCTGGAATTCAAATGCAAGAGCATCAATACTTAGGAGATCTTACAAACTATTTAAAGAACGACATAGCTGGCAGACTAAATATTCCAATTTTAGCATCTGGTCAAATGAATGACAATGAGGATAGAATGGCAGACAGTGCGAAAATTGCTAGATATGCTAGTGTTATAGCATATTGGATTAAGAAAGATATGGAAGAGGTTATTGCCGACGGTAAAGAGTGTGGAACTCATAAGATATTTATAGACTACAATAGATTAGGAAGACAGATGGATAAAGGTTCTGAATATATAAATATGGTAGCAGATCTAGATAGAATGTCTATTAAACAAAGTAAAATACAAACTAACTTAGAAGGAAATAAACCATACGAATAAAATTGGAGGTGTGAGATATGCAAGCAGAAGTTTTAAAAGGAATTTTATATGATGATCAATCTCACATCATCAACGTTTTAGAATCATGTGGAGTACATTCTATAAAGAAATTAGATAGTAGAATACAAGGTGCCAGAGAAGGTGGTGATAATGCCACAAGTATACAGATAATAACAAAAGATAAAAATCTAGGTGCTGTATTTCATACAGATGCCTCGTTTAAAGGCGGGGACATTATATCATTAGTTGAGCATATAAAAGAAATTGAGTTTTTAGAAGCAATTGATTATATATGTTCAACTATTGGAGTAGAAAATACCTATGAGTATAAGCCAAAGAAAAAATTATTCGGAATATTGGATACTTTATTTGGATCAAGAAAAGAACCTGAAATTGAAGAGAATATAAAGCTTCATGATGATGTATTAAATCAATTCTTTATAAATCCACATTATAGATTAACAGAACAAGGTGTATCTGTAGACACTCAAATTAAATTTCAAACCGGATATGATATTGGAGATAATAGATTATTAACTCCAATTAGAGATGAAGATGGAGACATAGTAACAATAAAAGGTAGAACTTTACATAGTAATTATAAAGAATTAGATATACCAAAGTTTGTTGCATATTATCCGTACAAAGCGGTAGATATATTGTATGGATTATATGAAAATCAGTTTAATATATATGATAAACATGAAGCTATAGTCATTGAATCTGAAAAGGGTGTTCAACAAGGAGATAGCATTAATGTAGATAATTGTATTGCAACATCAAAGAAGAAAATATCAGTAAATCAAGTTAATAAAATAATATCTCTTCAATGTAAAGTAGTTTTAGCTTTTGATAAAGATGTTGATCCATATGATATAATAATAGAGGCGAATAAATTTGAAGGGTATTTACCAGTTGAAATAGTTTATGATTTTAATGATTTATTAACAGGTACGCAATCTCCTCTCGATGTTGGAAGAGATGTATGGTATAATTTATACGAAAGTAGGATGACAATAGAACAATTTAAGGAGTGGTTTAATGAATAATTACACTGTTTTTCACTTACACACAGACCTATCAAACGCATTTACTTCTATGGATTCTGTAAATAAGTACAAACATTATGTAGATAGGGCGGTTCAACTTGGCATGAAGTCAATAGCGTTTTCTGAGCATGGAAATGTTATGGAGTGGTTGCATAAAAAAGAATATGTAGAAAAGAATGGTATGAAGTACATACACGGGGTAGAGGCTTATGTAACAGAATCTATACAAGAAAAGATAAGAGATAATTATCATGTTGGGTTATATGCTATGAATTTCGATGGCGTCAAGGAGATAAATAATTTAATGTCTCACAAAGTTGCGTTTAATAGATCTGATGGGCATTATCGCTATAATCCAAGAATAACATTTGATGAGTTAATAAATACATCAGATAACATAATAGTAACAACCGCTTGTATTGGTGGAATTTTATATAAAGGATCTGAAGAATTAAAGGATAAATTTATTGATTTTTTAATAAAGAATAAGCATAGATGTTTTTTAGAAATACAACATCATGATGTTAATGAGCAGATAGAGTATAATAAATACTTATTAAATCTAAATCAAAAACACTCAATACCTCTGATAGCTGGTACGGATACCCATTCTCTGAATTATGATTACACAATAGGAAGAGAGATACTACAGGCAAGAAAAAACATACATTTCGATAATGAGGATGGTTGGGATATAACATTTAAATCATACGAAGAGTTGGTGGAGTTGTACAAGAATCAAAACTCAATGAATGAGTGTTATTATTTAGAAGCTATAAACAACACAAATACATTTTCAAATATGATAGAGGAATTTGATGTAGATAGAAGTTTCAAATATCCAAAATTAAGCGATAACTCAGATAAAGAGCTTAAGGACAAAATAACAAAGGGTTATATAGAAAAGAAAATAGGAGAGAAGCATAATTCAAAAGAGTATAACGATAGAATAAAAAAAGAGTTGTATGTATATGAAAAACAAGGAATGTTTGATTTTCTTTTATTAGAGGAGAATATAAAGAGAAATATGAGAAATGAAGGTAGGTATTGCGGATACTCAAGGGGTTCAGTAAGCGGATCTTTGATAGCATATTTACTAGGAATAACAGACATTGACAGTGTTGAATATAATTTATACTTTGAGCGTTTTTCTCATTTAGAAAAATATTCACTTGGCGACATTGATAGCGATTGGTCTCCTATGGACAGAGGTAGAGTTAAGGAGTATTTGTATAAAGATATAAAAGTTCAATTTCCAAAATTGCACACATCTGAAATAGTTACATTTAACACAATAGCTCTAAAAGGTGCTGTAAAAGATGTGACTGGTGGTATAAGATCTTTAAATGAAAAAGGTAAGTTAGACACAATAAACTTCCCAAAGTCAGAGGTTATAAGCTTAGAAGAGGCTGACTCAATATCTAAAAATATAGAAGATAGAGAACAGCACTATAGAGAGAAGTATCCAGAGACATTTAAATATGTGGATATGTTGAGAGGTGTAATTGTATCAGTAGGTTCTCATCCTAGTGCAACTATAGTTTCTCCAGATTCAATCAATGAAAACATGGGAACATTTACGTTGACAACAAATGAATACCCTATATCTCAACTAAACATGAAAGAAGTTGATAGTTTAAATTATGTTAAGCTGGATATATTAGGGCTTGATAATGTAGGTATAATAAATAATGCGTGTAAAAAAGCTGGAATAGATAGATTGTCACCGGATAATATGGATTTTACAGACGATAAGGTCTGGGATAATATGATAAAAGATCCCACTTCTATATTCCAATTTGAATCAAATTCATCTCACAATGTACTAAAGCAAATATTGAGCGAATCAACTCTAAAGAAAATACAAGAGGTGACAGGAGACGTTGATAAGCTATCATTGATGAGTATGGCTAATGGTGCAATCAGACCAAGCGGTGCAAGTTTCAGAAATGATTTAATGGCTGGAAATTTTAAGGATTGTGGTCACGAAAAGTTAGATAAGCTATTTGAAAAAACGCTAGGTCAAATGGTTTATCAAGAACAAATCCTCTCGTTCTTAAATGAATTTTGTGGATACAGTTTAGGTAAAGCTGATATGGTTAGAAGGGGATTTTCTAAAAAGTTAGGTACAGAGCAGTTTATACCAGATATAAAGAGTGGATTTATAGACACTATGGTCAACAAATATGAGTCATCGGTTGAATTGGCAGAGAAATTAATAGAAGATTATATACAGATAATAAGAGATAGCTCGGATTATGGATTTAGCGAAAATCATTCTCAGCCATATAGTATGATTGGTTATGCAACCGCATATCTTAGAACATATTACCCATTAGAGTTTATAACATCTGTGTTGGAAATAAATGAAAGTAAATTAGATAAAACATCTAGTGTTTTGAATTATATGAAGAATCATACTGACATATCTATTTCCCCTGCTAGATTTAGGAAATCTAAAGGTGGATATATGTCAGACAAAGAAAGTAATGTAATATACAAAGGCGTTGGATCGGTTAAGAGTTTAAATTCTGATATAGGCGACAAATTATACGAAATGAGGCATATGGAGTTAAATAACTTCTTTGAATTCTTAGAGGTGTCTCCATTAAACAAAACACAGACAGAGGCGTTAATAAGAATAGATTACTTTTGTGAGTTTGGTAAATCTAAAAAGTTAATGATCTTCTATGAGGTATATAGAAAGTGGATAAATAAAAAAACTATAAAAAAAGACAAGTTATCTGAGGTTCCATTTGATATAAATCTAATAAAAGAAAATTCAAAAGAGACAGATAAGCAGTTTAGTAAAATAGATTTTAAACCAATACTATTTGAATACTTTACAAGTATGGAAGATGAAGATTTTTCCATTTGTGATAAGATAGAATTTCAAAAGGAATATCTTGGATATATAAATCTTATATTAGACACAGATCCCGACAATTGCGTTATACTTAATGTGATTAAAAATAAAAAATATCCTAAAGCACATCCTAAATTGGATTTAATATCATTGGGAACAGGTAAAAGATTTGAAGCAAAGGTAAATAATAGATATTTAGATTTATCGGAGGCTACAGAGGGATCGATTATAAAAATCGGCAGTGGTTGTCACAAACCGATAAAATACAAGGATGATGAAACCGGAGAATGGAAAGTGGTTGAGGGTAAAAGACAATATTGGGTAACTAACTTCTCGAGAATACCAGAGAATATGTTGTAGGAGGACTATGTTAAATAATAGAAAGTTCGATAAGAAGGAAATAGATAAAATATGCAAGAATCTAACTGTCGTAGTGGATTCCAGAGAAAAGGCTAACGGTCACATTCTGGAATATTTCGATAAGCACAAAATAAAATATAAAGTAGATAAACTTGACTATGGAGACTATAGTGTGTGCGTTGATCCAATGCAAGAATACGGAATTACACACGCACTAGACTTTAGAGACAGTGTGTTAATTGAGCGAAAATCAGGATGGAATGAACTTTATGGTAATATAGTTACCAATAGAGCTAGATTTTGTCAAGAACTTGCTATGTGTAAAGTAAAGATGCCAATATATGTAGAACAATCATGGGATGATCTATATGACGGGAATTACAGAAGTAAGTATTCTCCAAATGCATTTCTTGCAAGCTTATACACGTTTGAACATAGGTATGGAGTAGTGTTTAAGTCAATACCAAAAGAAAGGATGGGTAAGCAGATATTTGTTTATCTATACTACTATCTTAGAGAAAGGTTGAAATGATGAATATAATTCAAAGAAAACCAATTATATCGAGTAAACCGAACAGTGTTAAAGAGTGGTTTTGTAATATGAGAGGTATCAAGAAGGTTGATTATGATGCCTTCTTTTTCCCAACTAAAGATAATATGTATTCACCATTTGATCTATATGCTATGGATATAGTAGTATTCAAGACATTAGATGCGATTGAGAAAGGTAAGACAATATGTGTCTATGGTGATGTTTGACAATGATGGAGTTACAGCCAATGGAGTCCTATACTTGTATCTAAGAAACTTTACAACAAATATAAAGTATGTATTTCATCAAAGAAATGATGGTCATGGAGTTATTCCAGATAATGTACCATTTGACTGTGATTTACTTATAATAGTTGATAGTAGTACAAATTCAGTAGAAGAATGTAAAGAGCTCAAAGAAAGATGTGATGTGATAGTGTTGGATCATCATAGTCAAGAGTTTGAAAATCCATATGCTACAATAGTAAATTCAACAACTCATGGATATCCAAATAAACATCTAAGTGGGTCTGCAATTGCATATAAATTCTGTAAGGCTATGGATGAAAAAATGGATTGCGATATTGCAGATGACTATCTTGATCTAGCATCTATCGGATTAATTGGGGACATGATGAGATTAGATCAATTAGAAAACAGATATATTGTAGAAAAAGGATTAGAATTAATAAAACAAAGACAAGGAAACTTAGGAATCAGATTATTATTCGATAAACTATTAAAACAAGCTGAGCCAACATCTGAATCAATAAGCTTCTATATATCTCCTTGCATAAACTCTGTTATAAGATTAGATAATATCTATTTAATATTTGAACTGTTGATTTGTGAATATGAAGATGATGCAAATGAAATAATAGATAAAGTAATCGATATTAACGAAAAAAGAAAATCAGTAAGTGATGATATATTTAAATATATGCAATCAAACGATATGATTGATTTATCAAATAAGATAATAGTTATAGACATGACAGATTCTGGTTATGATAGAAATATCTACGGTTTAGTTGCCAATAAAGTTATGAAAGAGTATAACAAACCTTGTTTGTTTGGCGCAGTATATGATGGGATTTTCAGAGGAAGTGCTAGATGTCCAAGTGAAGGAATTAATTTTAGAGCAGATTTGAACAATAGTGGATTATTTAAAGGAAATTTCGGTCACTCTTTGGCATTTGGATCGAGTTTTGATATAAATAACAAGCAGAAAATATTTGACTTCTTTAATGAAAAGTATAAGAATAATTTTATTGATAAGTTTTACTATTATGATATGAAATTACCAAAATCAAGTATGACAATTGAGATGCTAGATGAGATAGATTCATTGAGCAAAATAACAGGAGTTGGATTTGAGAAACCTAAGTTTTTAGTTGAAAATATAAGAATAACAAAAGCTGAGAAAATAGGAGAGAACAAAAATCATACCAAACTAACTCAAAATGGTGATATACCTTTAAACATCATGAAATTTAACACAGAAGAAAAAACTATGAAATATCTAAGAGCAACAACTATTTCCGTCATAGGATCTGTTGCAATGAATAGGTATAATGGATATAATAAAGTATACGAAAGTAAACAAATAATATCTGACTTAATAGTATGTAATTAGGAGGTGACAATGGCTAAAGGAAATAATATAGTTGAATTAGATGGATATAAATTTCTATCTCCATCAGAAGCTGAGTTCTACAAAGATATAAAGAAAGCAAAAGAAAATGGTTTTATAAATGATTTTGACGTAGCTGTTAAGTATGAGTTACAGCCAGAGTTTATTAATTTCAGGGGAAAGAAAGAGGAGTCCATTGATCATTACCCTGATTTCTTAATTACAAGATTGGATGGCAGTCAGTATATAATAGACACTAAAGGTGGATCTCATCACGAAAAAGATGCCATTTTAAAAAGGAAAATGTGGTTATATCAAAATCCAAACATTCCATATTACTATGCGTCAGAAGTTCCTAAATTTTTAGGTGGATGTTGGGTTGAAACAACGGTTGGAAATAATTTTGAGAAGAAGCTGAGAGGTTTATACTACAAAGAACTACATCCAACTATAAAAAGAGCTACAGCTACATCCCCACAGTTAAGACATGATCAAATAGATGAGTATTTTGATTGGGAAATACATGATGGATTATTCTATAAGATGAATAAGAAGTACACTAAAAAAGAACGAGAAAAAAGAAATAAATCTAAATAAAACGCTTGCAATTCTCTCTTGACTCTGATATACTAAAGATAAGTTAAGGGAGTTTCTTATGAAAGGAGAGATTATATGGATGACCCAGTAAGAATGTATTTAAAAGAAACTGGAATGACGCCACTGTTATCTGGCTTAGAAGAAATAGAATTAGCTAAAAAGATGGAGGATGGATGTGAACATTCTAAAAATAAGTTAATAGAAGGTCATCTTAGACTTGTAGTAAGTATTGCTAAGAGATACGTTGGTAGAGGTATGTTGTTCCTTGACTTAATTCAAGAGGGTAACTTAGGTCTAATTAAGGCTGTTGAAAAGTTTGACTGGAGAAAAGGTTACAAGTTCTCGACTTATGCAACATGGTGGATCAGACAAGCAATCACTAGAGCAATTTCAGATCAAGCTAGAGCAATTCGTATTCCAATTCATATGGTTGAGACAATTAACAAGCTAATCAGAGTTAAGCGTCAGTTAATTCAAGAATTGAGCAGAGACCCAAAACCATTAGAGATTGCGGATGAAATGGATATACCAGTAGAAAAGGTTAGAGAAATACTAAAGATTGCCCAAGAACCTGTTTCACTTGAAACACCTATTGGTGAAGAAGAAGATTCATTTTTAGGAGACTTTATTCCAGATGATTCTCTGAAAACTCAACACGAAATAGTTCAGCATTATTTTCTACAAAGGGACATAGCCAAGGCATTAGGCACACTAACTCCTAGAGAACAGAAAACAATAAAATATAGATTTGGATTGCAAGACGGTAAATCTAGAACGCTGGAAGAAATGTCAAGAATGCTGAGTTGTGATTGTGATATATACATATCTAGAGAGCGTGTTAGACAAATCGAAGCAAAGGCGTTAAGAAAATTAAAAAATCCAAGTAGGAGCAAATATTTGAGTGAATACTTGTAGTAACTATAAAGTTATGAAAGGAGAAAATATGAAAAAACTAGTAAGGTGGACACCACCAACAAATGACGCAAAAGATGATGCTGAGTGCTATTGCCCAGATTGTGATTATTATATCGAAAATGAAGATTGGAAATTTTGTCCAATGTGTGGAATAGGAATTGCATTGTACGAGCATGATCTTGATGATAGTCATGATGTTTTTAAAAAATTAGAAGAACTAGGAGTTGAGGTTCATAGAAATGGAGTGTCAATTAATGATGTTAGAAACGGCAAGAGGGTTATGGGGAGATTGAGTTCATTTGACCTATAATGCCACTTTGAGCCTATTTAATGCATAAGTGTATGTTATAAACACAATTGGGTTGAGTGGTTGGAAATACTAGATAGTGAAAATGATTAAAGGAGGAATTATGAAAATTATTAAAACTTATAAAACGTATTTAAATAAATTAGATAAGTTAGACGATGGCACCTTTGTGGTTAGAGATAATAATACACAAAGCAAGAATATTAATTTCGGCTCAGAGAGACCATTGAATGACTATTCGAGAAGACATTTGTCTTATACCGAGATATTTTTGAGAGAGGCTGGCGAGACAGAAACAGCAGATAAAATTAAAGAATATCTCGGTAAGATTATTAGATGTAATGAAATCCCAGAGCTAATACCGGTTGGAAACTATAGAGTCAATATACCTCTCGATATGCTAAAGAAAAAGATAGAGTTGTATATAGAAGAAGATGGTTTAGATTTGAATCCAGACTTCCAGAGAGCACACGTTTGGAATACAGATCAGAGAGTTGCATTTGTTGAGTTTATACTCCAAGGCGGCAAGACCAATCCCATTTACTTCAATCACCCCGGTTGGATGAAGGGATGGGAGGGTAATATGGTCATCGTAGATGGGAAACAAAGACTGACTGCTATACTGATGTTTTTAAACAACGAAATTACTGTTTTTAAAGAACTGGACGAAGGTGGTATTGGTTATTACGCAAGAGAATTCAATCATTTTGGTGCAGACTTAATATTTGTGATTAATGATTTGCCTACAAGAAAAAAGGTTCTTGAGTGGTACTTACAAATCAACAAAGGAAATGTTGCACATACAAGCGATGAAATTTCAAAAGTTGAAGCGTTATTGAAAAAGGAGGATTAATGCAACTAAAAATATTAAAGCAATTATGGTTAGGCAATCAAAACTTAACCGTTATACCAGTCAACCAAGTATATAACGTTGATTCTATTGAAATCAGAAATGGTAAAAAATACTATAGATTCATTGCTACATATAATGATTATGTGACTGAATTAAGTGAAAATGATATTAATTCTATATTTGAGTTGAATGATGATGGTAAAGATGTTATAATTATAAATAAGGAGGATGAAGATGAAAGTAATGAGATTTCTACCACAGATTCTGATCGAGATGAAGAATTGGGAATTCCCACCGAGTGTGAAGATCAGTAAAACTTATGAATTTGATGAGTACGAATTAAACGGCGAAAAGTGGTATAGAATTATTGATGAAGATAACATTGAAACAGATTTACCAGAAAGTGAAAAGGGTAAACTATTTAAAATTGAGGAGGTATAATGACTAACAAGGATTTTGACAGAGAATTAACATTTGCAGACAGAGCGATTTTTCAAACTCACTGTGCAATTAATATGTGCAGAAAGATGCTAGGAGATAGATTTGGGTTTACTGAAGATGAGCTAAAACAGCAAGTAATGGATAGTTTAGGATATATGATTGATTATACTGCATATGGAATTATGTCTGAGCTTGAATTAAGTGACGAGATTGACAATGACAATTTGCATATTATTCAAGACTGTATGTGGAATAATTGGAGTCTTGAGGACTATCAGGACAGATTAGTTGGATTTATACCAAATGACGGCGATCTTAGAAAAGAAATGAAAGCCATGGGATTTACAGAAAGTACAATTAAATATGATGATGAAAAATAATTACATTTAGGTGTTGTAATATGACACCAAGTGTGTTATTATATAAAAGAAGCTAAGGAAAGCATATAAGAAATAAGGAGGTGAGAGATTGGATTATAGTATACAATATTCTACAAAGAGTGGACTTGGGAAACCTGCATTAGAGGTGTATTTATATGGATGCGACAAACCTATTAAATGTAATGGTTGCCACAACAAAGAGTTGTTAGAAACACCAAGTGAATTCACACCGATTAAACAAATCGAAGAACATTTATTGAGAGAAATATCAAACTTCTCTAAATTCCATAAGCAAGTTATAATATCTTTTGTTGGTGGAGAGCCGACGGCTGATCATAATAAAGAACGTCTCAACAGGTTGAGTGGAACTGTAAAGTCTAAGTATGTAGACAGCTTGATTGTGTTATATAGCTGGAAGCGGTTGGATGGGTGGTCGATTAACAATTTTAAGCATATAGATTACGGAGTTTTGGGAGAATATATTAGCGAACTACACGTAGATAATTATATACCATCAAGTAGTAATCAGATAATTTATGATTTTAAAAATCATGAAATTATGGACAATATAAATTTAAACATAGAAAAGGAGAATAAATGAGATATAATTTCCCAATGACATTAGATAGACAATTTAAAAACAAATTAGAAGAACTTCATGATAAATTTGGAACACAAATGATGACAATCGAGGGACTAGCTCCTCACCAATTGGATACGTGCAATTTCTTTAAGGCTTTCATGGAGACTAAAACAGTAGCAGATGCAAGCATAGATGATAATGCAAATGTTGGAAGCAAAAACATCAACACAATGATCAATGAATCAACAAAACCTTTTACGAAACTATTGTCTAAGAACAAAATATATATTGAAATGAAGGAGGAATTTGGTAAAGAAGTAGCTGATGAATATTTAGAGGCTTGTGTTTCTGGAACATTGTATGAACACGATTCGCATAGTTCTAGTTTTATGCCATACTGTTTTGCGTATTCGGTTAAGCCAATTGTTGAAAAAGGGTTATTTTTCATAGGTGAAATGAAAGCAAAACCACCAAAACACTGGGATACTTTTAACCATCACATTTTGGAGTTTATTAGTTATGCTACAAATATGCAATCTGGTGCGTGTGGTCTCCCAGACTATTTTGTATACGCATACTATTTTTTCTTGCAAGATACTAAAAATATGAATAAAGACATGGCTGAAAAATACAGAAACCAAAAGTTTCAAGAATTTATTTTCAATTTAAACCAACCATATTTAAAAGGAGGAATCCAATCGGCTTATACAAATGTATCTATTCTTGATTATGCACATATCGCAAAGTTCTTTATGGAAGAAACATACCCTGATGGATCTGGCATCATAGAACATATGGATGGGATATTACAATTTCAAAACGATTTTATGGATTACATTGGAGAACTTAGAAAAGAAAAGTGGCACACATTTCCAGTAATATCTGCAACCTTATTATACGAAGATGGAAAGTATGTTGATGAGGAAACCTTTGATAATGTAGTTAGACATAATTGGAAGTTTGGTTTTAATGACATCAATATCATGACTGTACCAGAAGTGACCTCGGTTGCTAGTTGTTGCAGAATGGTTAATAATACCAAAGATTTAAATAGAGAGAAAATATTTAATTCAATTGGTGGTTCTGAGTTAAACGTAGGCTCTACAAAAGTGGTTACGCTGAATTTAGTTAGGATGGCATTACTAAGTGATGGCAATAAGGATAAGTTTTATGATTTAGTAAGACAAAATGTAGAACTACTCAATAAATTCCATTGTTGTCATAGAAAGATACTAGAGAAATTAATAGAGAAAGGATTGCTACCCCTGTTTACGCATGGTTTGATTAACATGAAGGATATGTTTGCCACAACTGGAATTAATGGAGTATTTGAAGCAACTGATATCTTCGGTGGAATAGACAGATCTATGGGTGCTAAGTATACTGAAGAGGGTATCGAATTTGTACAGAATATGTTTAAGTCAATCAAAGAAGTAAATGAACAGACTGAGCATAAATATGGATTCATTTCAAACGTGGAACAAGCTCCTATGGAGAGCGGGGCTGTAAAGCTCAATAAAAAAGACAGACTATTTTTTGGAAATGAATTTATTAATAGACATTTAGGCAAAGATTGTTATTTATACGGAAATCAATGGATTCCATTAAAAGAATCTACATCTGTATTTAACAGAATAGAAGCAAGCCAGTTAGACGATGCCTGTGGTGGAGGTGTAATACTTCATATAAATAATGGAGAAAATTTCCAGACATTCGAAGATGCAAAAGAGTTCACCCTAGGACTTGCTAGAGCGGGTGTAAAGTATTTTTCGTATATTTCTTTGATAGATATTTGCAAGAATGATCATAGCTTTTTCGGAGATTTATGTCCTATTTGTAATACCAAAAGCGTATCAAAAGGCATTAAAATAGTTGGCTATCTTGTAAAGCAGGATTCATACAAGAGTGAAAGGAAGAGAGAACTCGGAGAACGACAATTTTATTCGAATTCTGAGAGATAATTGTGAGGGGATTACTTTCCCTCTCTTATTTGGAGGTGATTAATATTGCAATATCAGATAAATGCAAAGAGTATCGTAAGTGGTTTAAATCTGAAATGGAGTATTTAGTCGAGTGTTCTAAACTATCTCATTCAGATGAAGAATACATTTCGCCACAAGAAATAGAAGAAATATTAGATGAAACGCCAGAATATAATATGACAGAAAGATCAAAGAATAATATTAGAAAGAAATTGAAATAGGAGGAGTAAAATGTGTAAATGTAAACAACAAGCAATTAAAGTAGATATTGTAAAACACTCACCAGTAGTGGACTTGCAGAGAAATGGTGATTTAATCGATCTTCAATTTTGCGGATTGGATAAAGTATTCAAAGGGAATCCAAAGTTTTCGAAAGGTACTGGGGTATTTGAAAACACTGGTGAATTAAAATATCAAAAAGGCGATATCTTTAGGGTTTCACTCGGTGTTTCAATGAATATTCCAAAAGGAAAATCTGCAAGAGCATATATGAGAAGTAGTACTCGTAAAAACTTCAACGTAATGTTGACCAATCATGTTGGTTGCCTAGACTATACAATCAAACCTTATAACGGAACTAATGATATTTGGAGAGCTGAGTTTTATGCATTAGATGATGGTATTATGGAACTAGGTGATAGAATATTACAGTTCGAAATTATTGATGCTATGCCAGAAATAGTATTTAATGAGGTTAATGAGTTAGAGTCAACCGACAGAGGTGGATACGGGAGTACTGGAATTTAAGGAGGTAAATATGAAACCTACATTAATCGTGGTTAAATCGCCACAGAATGATAAGAACTCAGAATCTTATCTAAAGCGTATTAAATCATGTTGGAAAGATTATTATGATGATGAGATCAATTTAGATATACCAGATAAACCATTTGAAACTCAGGAACAACTAAACAATTATCTAGAGAGAAATAGTGGAAGTGTGCTATTGTTACATCCCACTAATCTAAAATTATATGGAAGAGACAAAACGAGAAACATTGAAAATGATCAAGTTGTTACTGCTATTATTTCAAATATTCCAGAAAACTTTAGGTGTTCAAAGGTATTATTATATGGGAGTGGAAATGTTAATGAAGCATTAGATGATAGGCTTAGATATAAGGGCAGAATAATCGCTACGTGCGCACATCAAGATAGGCAATATTTAGATGATGAATTTTTGTCTCACTTCAATCTAATTGTTAACTCGACTAGATATGACGCTGAAGTAAAAATGTTTTACTCGAACAATGTAATTGATACTGCTGGTAATTTCAAGCCGCTATCTAAGAAACACTGGGATGATAAAAACATAGAATATACACAAGAACCACATCCTCAAATTGTCACAAGAGGTGAAATCGGTAAACTAACTGCCGATCTAATGTTACAAGATGTAATTGAGAATGGATTCTAGTATGCAAACTATAATATTGAAAGATAAAGATAATTGTAATCCAATTGAGTTACATTGTAATGATTACACATTTGAAATAACTGAAAATGGTTCACTAGTCTTAAATTGGGGAGAGATTTTAGATAAAGTTAAAGAATATCATAATCTAGATACTTAGGTTGTGGTATTCATCCATTTTACGGCACAGAATGGGGTTTATACTGTTGTAATTCAATTTAATTACACTTAGGTATGCGATAGTATTCAAAGGTAATAAAATCGCTTATATAGCGTTTAAATATAGAAATGGAGGAATATATGAAAATAGAAAATGTAGAAATGATGGGGCTAGAATCAGCGGTAAAAGCAAGTAAATATCCGATGCTTGTAGATACGAATAATGCAACTAATAAAATAACAAAGACTGTAAAGGGGTTGGGATCTTGTGATAGTGGAACAGCTCATGATAGTTTCTTAAAGGGAATTGTTATCCAGTATGATTTAACTTGTAATCACGTCATGTTACCTCAATTCATGCGATATCATTTTCACGATATTGTAAGTAGTCAATCAAAGATGCATAGAATATCCAAAATGGACTTGCATAATTCATGTGATCAATATGTTAGACCAGATGTTATTGAAATCGCACAAGAAGAAATAGATAAATATTTAAGCATGAAATTAAATAAGGAAGATCAATGTGATATAAAAAAACAATATGAAGTAGTTATGTCAAATCTTCCGATGGGATTAGAGTTGACTATGAGAGTTACAAGTAATTATCTACAACTTAAATCGATTTATCATCAGAGAAAAGGTCATAGAATGTCATTTTGGAAAGACTACTGCGACTGGGTAGAAAATTTACCTTTCTTTAGAGAGTTGGTGTTGAATGAATAGATATAATAAATACCAATTTAGAGTGTTTATGGTTGTGTTAATGGCGATAAGTATGATTGTAGTATTAAAATTATATATTGGGTAAAAAAAGGGTGGAATAGAAATTAATCTAAACCACCCTTTGTTGTTTAATACTCTTGTTGCTTATCATAGAAGTATGAATCTTGATATAAATCATAACTATATCCTTTATTTCTATACTCTAAATTTAATGTTATATCTATTATCTTCCATTCGCCATCTATATATACTTCATTCCATGCGTGTAGTGCCTTATAGAAACTAGTCTTTCCATATACAACTTTACAAGGAATGCCGTTATTTCTAGCAATACCTGCGAATACAATTGAGAAGTCCATACATATACCATTTGGATTATTTAGCATTTCATCTATTGCTACTGTATAGTTTGTATCCAATGTAGAGATTTTGCTGTAATCGTATGAGAAATTATCCATCATGTAATTGTGAATATCCTCAATATCCATTTCTAAGAATTGATCTAAGTTTGAGTTCTCATAGTCAATCATTGTTGTAGGCTGTAAAAACACACATTCTTTTATTACTACGTCTATCGTTTCTTCGTATACTCTCTTATATAATGTTTCTCCGATGTTTTCATATATAATTACATTGTATGCACAATCACCAGATTGAAGAGGGACTATTACTGAATTATCGTTGAATGGATACACATATAGATTGTCGGATGTCTCTATTCCTACTTTATGAACTCCATCTGAAGTATCATAGTTTACTGTTATTGTTGATTCTCCAATTGTGTAATCTACATAATCATCTGTAGAAAACGACACTGGTGATATAGATAAAAACATTAATATTACTGCTAATAATTTTTTCATAATTCCTCCTTTACTTTAAATTTGTGTATGTTAAAATAATTTTATGTACCTTTGTTAAATTAAACATATCACAGTTTTAAAAGTGTGTCAAGTATTTAAGCGAAAAAAAAGGAGAATCTCAAATTAATGAAATCCTCCTATAATATTAGTCTTTATTTTGTTTTGCTAGTTCTTCCAATGCTTGCTTTCCGTTTCTGTATTTCTCAACAACGTTTATAATGCCACCTGATCCTAAGCTCAATAATAATGATGTTGTAAAAATTGAGAATGTTATAAAGTTGGCATTCAATTCATATTGTATGCCACCAATCTCGAAAATAGCAACAAATATATTTGTGCCGATTGTGAAACCTGCCCACAATCCAAATGCAATTGATACTGGTACACCAATTTTAATCTCTGAAAATCGCTTCTCTTTAACGTATAAAACCGTTTCTTTTCCCCAGTTATAAAAACCCTTAACTACTTCCGTTGATTGTGTAATAATTATAGCAACCAACATCAATACTAATAATGAAACCATAAATTACTCTCCCTTCTTCTTATCATAATTGTACAACATAGTCCAAATCTCTTGTCTAGTAGGAATATCATTTGGTCTACTACCATCACTTATTTGATTATTAATGACCCACTCTCTAGGAACAACTGCCCATTTTTCTAAACCATCCGGAAAACTTGATTCTAGAATTGACAAATCACTCTTGTCTAAAACACTTTGTTTGATTAAGTACTCTACAGATGCATCAGCCCATAATTTGGCAAATCTTATCTGTGTATCTTCAATAGACATCACCTTTCTGTCTAAATCATTTGTCATATACCCATGCTCAATTAATAGCCCCGGTGACTTTGGTTCTCTTAGGATTCCTATATTATCATATGTTCCATCCGATGGGTCTGTGTCTGCTTCATCTACTTTCTTGAATTTAATTTCTATTTTTGAGTCTCTAAAGTGTTTGGCGAAACAATTTGCCAACGGAATACCCTTTGTAGAATTGATCCAATGATAAAATGATATACCATTAATATTTGTATTGCTATGTGCATCTGCATGAAATGAAATATAGAAATCTATATAATCATATTTTGAATATCTATTATATAATTTTACTTCTTTGCTATATGGTTGTTGTGCTAATACAAAATTCATATCATCAAACCCATACTTCTTCATTTCTTCGATGAATTTAATTGCAACAGATGAATTAAATTCATGCTCTACAAATCCGTTGCATCTTTTTCCGGGTGTGTCAGCTCCGTGTCCAATATCTACACCTATTCTTACGTCTCTCATTTCTTTTCTCATATCCTTCTCCCTTCTCATTTATTAAAATATTATCAGCCATGTAGAGAAATCTATAGCACTCCTCTACATAATCATAACACATTATAATGTTACAGTCAATCGATTAATTGCAATTTTATTAAATTTTATTTAGGCAGAGATTCTAACATTGGTTGGAATACTTTGTATAATCCGACTAAGAAACCACCACCTAGTATAATCCATACTCCAATATCTGCTAGTCTGTCAATAAACTTATTTTTAAATTTGCCAAATAGTCCATTTTCACTATCTTCTATTTCTTTTCTTAGTGCATTATTCTTTTCTCTTTCGCTTCTAAGTTCCTCTGAAAGTTCTATTCGCATGAGTTCTTTACCTTGATCACTTACACTGTCCGTAAGAGTGACGACTGCTGTTTTTATCTCGTCAAAACCCTTTGACATCACTTTCTTCTGCTCGTCATCTCTGATTATGTATTCTCTAAAATATTCAACAAATGTTTTAAACTCTTTATCGCTTTCTTTTAAGATAATAATATCATCCGAATTTCTTTTAACTTCTTTGCCTAACCTTTCAACGACTTCCATAAAATCGCCATCCCTTTCTGTGTGAATTATCTTTACCTTTTCTTTTTCCATCTATATTCACCTCATCATAATAATCACATCGAAGTAGCCTTTCTACTTCACTTTAATCACCACCTTTTATGAGAATTTGAGGTTCTCTCCCTTAAACTCTCCCTTAATTTTATAAGTCGGTATGAGAGGAATTTTTATTCCCCTTTAACCAACATCTTTAATTCTTCTATTGTTCTTTTCAAGTCTTCTATTTCTTTAGATACTTTTTGCTTTGATTGTCTGTGTGCTTTATATTTAAGTTTATTATCTATAAATTTTACACTCATATTACCTCCTACCCTACTGAATATGTTAATATATCTAGGTTAACGTTTTTTCCTGTTGTACTAAGCTCTATTGTGTCTGTAGAATCGACTGTTTTATTGAATTGATAATATTCATTGGTGATTCTATTTAAATCCATTAATTGCCCATTTACAGTAGGCTGATAAACACCGCCGAGTATAACTGGCTGTCTATTTGTCAATGTTACATTTGAATCAGTAGTGATGTTATATGCATCATTAACACTCCAAGAGCCAACTATTACGTTGTTGGTGCTAGTTAGATCGGAGCCTAATATTACTGGAATTAAAAAATCTGTTAAATTATAAGGTACTGTATCTCCTACTATACCGGATATACCTTGCACACTACCCCATATTCCACTAGGACTGTTGCTTATATATCCTTCACTAACTGTATTTTCAAAGAATGTATAATAAATTTCTCCATTATTATCTACCATTGCGCCGTGATTTGAGAATCTATTCATTGTATTTGGTGTTACATTATTTCCACTTTGACCAAAAGCACTCCATGAACTAGCAAGATTTGTACTAATATAACTCTTTACACTAAATACAGAGCTAGACGCGTCATTTCCTCTAAATGTCAATACGTCCATTCCGTTTGTATATGCTACATTCCTCTTTACTGATATTTCTGACGGTATATGTAATAGAGTCAGACTATCTATTGTAAAGTTTCCGGGTGCATATATCTGTGTTCCTCTTCCATTGTTTGTAGTTAACCAAGAACTCCCATTATAATAATTAATATAAATAAAATCATTGTTTGATGCATCTGATGTTTTCATAGCCACATAAGGATTTCCGTTATCCATGTAGTCACATACAACTCCATCTATGTCTGCTATTGTAGTAACATTTGTGATGTTATCTACTTCGACTATAGACAACGACGTTTTATTAACATCTATAAAACAATAATGGGCGTCACTATCAAATGTGCTCGTATTAATATATCCAATCCACACCCCCGTTGCCTTCGTGCCGTCACTATTACATGAAATAGAAGCACTTCCGTCAAATGTACCATATGTCTGATCACTTATTATATAAAGAGTTGTGTTGAGAGTCGTTAAGTCTATGTCCGTTACCGTTGTGAGTATCGAAGATAAATCGCTCTTAAAATCAACTATGAACAGCAATATTCTGTTATCGTTTGGCATACATATTGACCATGAACCTATAGAACCTATTGCCTCAGAAGTGTGTAACAAAGAAATTGTTCCATCGACACTTCTTTTATATAATCGAACAACATCAAGAGATGAAGCTGTGTAGTATATAGTTCCAAAACTATCTGAACATGATGAATTACCACCTTTTTTTAAATTTCTATCAGGAGAACTCAATATTTCTGGGCTTGTTATATTTTCATCAGGTACTTCTGTAGATGTACTTATATTAACTATATCTTCATCTATGTTTAATGAATTATCCGGCGATAATATTTGGTCTGGAGACAACGCCAAGAATGCATTGCTATCATTTACGGCTCTGTCTGGTCTAAGTAGAGGTGATTCTCCTTTCGTATATAGTCTAAGGGAAACTTCTTCAAAATTATCATCAAAGGTTCTGTCATTTATAACTAACACCTGATCTGTTTCCAAGAAAGATAATGTTTGGTTATCTGATGTTGTAACTGGTAACGTTAAAGTTATATCGTATGTAGAAGTAACACTACTAGACTGAATTGTTGGTGGTGTGAATGCTGAGTTGTATAGACTTTCACCGATTACAAACACAAAATCATCTATCCATCCATCAAAGCTAGGGATAGTGGTGTCTGATGTTCTTCTTCTTCCTATACACAATGGTACATCGGCATCATCAATGTTGTCGGTTTCT
>Ga0193964_1000004_pt1 | contig 140201 bp, 133 predicted proteins | sample FB_7_MG_FD_140323 | JGI IMG/M metagenome (GOLD analysis project Ga0193964, IMG submission 140323) | Microbial mat bacterial communities from the Broadkill River, Lewes, Delaware, United States - FB_7_MG | ecosystem: Environmental > Aquatic > Freshwater > River > Microbial mats | place: USA... | reverse complement strand
TAATAAATTGTCATTAGAATTATTACAAAAACAAGCAGATACGATTAGATTTTTAGCAGCTGATATGGTGCAAGCAGCAAATAGTGGACACCCAGGTGCTCCTATGGGTATGGCTGATATTGCTACTGTGTTAAGTAAATATTTAAAAATTGATCCTACAAACTCAACATGGTTAAATAGAGATAGATTAGTATTTTCAGGGGGTCATGCTTCAAGTATGGTTTATTCTCTTTTACACTTATGGGGATTTGATGTTACTATTGAAGATTTAAAACAGTTCAGACAAACAGGAAGTAAAACTCCAGGACATCCAGAATATAAACACACTCATGGTGTTGAGATTACAACTGGACCTTTAGGGCAAGGTGTTGCTAATGCAGTTGGTTTTGCTATGGCATCAGCTTACGCAAAGCATGAACTAAATAATACAAATGAAGTAATCGATCATCATGTATATTGTTTTTGTGGTGATGGTGATTTACAAGAGGGTATCTCTTATGAAGCGTGTGCAACTGCGGGACACCAACAAACATCTAACTTAACTATTATTTATGATTCAAATGACATCACAATTGAAGGTGATATCTCTATTGCTTGGAGTGAAGATGTAGCTAAAAGATTTGAAGCTATTAACTTTGACGTTATAACTATAGATGGTCATGATTTCGATGCTATTGATAACGCATTAGAAACTTCTAGAAATAGTGATAAACCAACACTTATCATTGCAAAAACTGCTATTGGTAAAGGTGCTGCAACAATGGAAGGTTCTCATCATACACATGGCGCTCCATTAGGAAACGATGAATTAGCTGCTTCTAAAACAAAAGCTGGATTTGATGCAAATGCTTCATTTGTAGTTGATTCTACTGTAAAAACTGCATTTGATAAAACAGAATCAGGAAAATCTTTAAGTACAGCATGGAATGATGCTTTATCAAATGAATCAAAAGAACAAATTGATGCTTTAATTAAACCTTCGTTTGAAAATATCTCTTACCCAGATTTCTCTGAAGTATCTGATATGGCGACAAGAGATTCAAATCATAAAATCTTAAATGCAATCGCTTCTACTGTTCCAGGATTTATTGGAGGAAGTGCAGATTTAGCTCCTTCAAATAAAACAGAACTTACAGGAATGGGAGATTTTCCAAAAGGAAGAAACATCCACTTTGGTATCAAAGAGCACTCAATGGCAGCTATTACAAATGCTATGAATGTTTATGGATTATTTAAAGTATTTAATGCAACATTTTTTATCTTCTCTGATTACTTAAAACCAGCTGCTAGAGTTGCGGCACTTTCAAATATCCCTACACACTTTGTATGGACTCATGATAGTATCGGTGTTGGTGAAGATGGTGCTACACACCAACCAATCGAACAACTTTCTCAGTTCAGAGCTATGCCTAACTTCTATACATTTAGACCAGCTGATGCTACAGAAAATATAGAGTGTTGGAAAACTGCTCTTACTATGGATGCTCCTACTGGATTCGTATGTTCAAGACAAAAACTTAAAAACCTAAAAGGTGCAAAAGTTACTGGAGATGTAGCAAACGGTGGATACTTACTAGAAAAAAGAGAAGGTGCAGATGTAACTTTAATGGCTTCTGGTAGTGAAGTAGCACTTTGTTTAGATGCAGCAGCAGAACTTGAAAAACAAGATATTATTGTAAACGTTGTTTCTGTACCTTGTTTTGATCTATTGTGTGAGCAAGATGAAGACTATATTGATGAGATCATCAATATGGAAGAAACATTTGTTATCGCTGTAGAAGCTGCAACAGCAGTTGAGTACTATAAATTTGCTGACCATGTTATTGGTATGACATCTTTTGGTGAAAGTGGAAAAGCTGGAGAGCTTTTTGAAAAATTTGGATTTACAACTGAAAAACTTGTTGCAAATATCAAAGAATTTGTTTCTTAGAAAATATTCTTAATTAATAGTTTTGGTCTAATATTTATATTAGACTAGCTATTATTTTGTATTTTAATATAAAGAAAAAATATGTCTTACCAATCTTGGCATGAAGAACATGCACAAAAACACAAAAAACTCGTAAATAAACTCTCACATCTAAGTGATGAGGAACTTATCCAATACTTTGACTTTGATAATATGGTAGAAAAAGAGCCAGACTTTTGTGTAATGTACGCAAAAAATAAAAAATGTCATGATATGGAAACACTTAACTGTTATTTATGCGCCTGTCCCAACTTCCGAGTAGGGGAGAAATCAAGCACATGTGATATTAATAGTAAAGATGGTGGTAGTATCACCTCAAAAGACGGTTTTGTACACCAAGACTGTTCTGGATGTACTGTACCTCATAAAGTTAGTTATGTAAGAAAAAATTTCAGTAGAGACTGGAAAGAGGTTATGTCGAAAAATTTCGACTAAACCTTTTCCTATATTTTATACATTTATTCTAATAGTACTTGCTCTTCAATCATTTTAATAGTTGCATTATTCAATTCTTTAAAATAGGAAAAATAAGAAAGCATAAATTTTAATGCGGTTATAAATTCTACTTGAAACAATCCAGAAGCTCCTGAGTTAATCCAAGAATTAAATATACGTTCTTTTTCTATATTCGAATGAGCTAAACCACCATATATTATAATTTCTAGAATAGAACGTTTTGTAATCGTCCCTTTTTCAAAGCAAACGGTAGCAATTGAATCTAAATATTCATTAACTTTTGTTCTTGCGTCATTAAATAGTTTTGTCCCTTCTTTTGGAAACCAATCTAAGTTATATATTTTTGATATTGAATATAATGAAATTCTATCATTATTTTGGGTTAACATCCGATATGTTAATATAACAGCATCAATTTCATCTTCATTATAGTTTTTAACCCAAGATTCCATTTCTCCTGATAATGTAAAATTACCATCTCCTAAATTATAAAGGTCAATAGATTTAAATTTAATAAAAACTTCTGGTGTTTCGTCTTCAAAACGTTTTGAAAAACCAGACCTCTCTAATCTATTAATTCTATTATTAAAAGACTTTAGTGTCTCTACGATGGTATTCATTTATCTCCATTTGAAATGTAATAACTAAGTTAATATAAGTAGGGACTAGGTTTAAATAATTTCGACTAATCTTCCTCTTCTGCATCCTCTATCATCTCAGTAAGAGCTTCAAATATTTCAGCACACTCTTCTTTGTCTAATTCTCTATTTTCTATATCTTTTAAAATTTCATTTAGTTCATCTCTAAGTTCATGTAACTCTTTTATCTCTTCGTTTTGTTCATCATTTGCGTCTTTGTTTTTTGCAATATCAGCAAATATTTCATCTAAGTTATCTTCTACGTCTGGTAAAATTGTTATTTCTATTAATTCTTTTAGTTTTAAATCGCATTTTTTCATATAAGTTTCCTTTTGTTTTTAATTGTCTTTTCTTAAATATATCAGTCTATATAACATCGGTACATAGTACAAGTTTAACACTGTAGCCCATAATATCCCAAAACCTAAAGCAACCGCCATAGGTTGTAAAATAAGAGACTGTCCTGATGCAAAAAATATCAGAGTACTAAGTCCTAAAATAGTTGTCAAAGACGTTAGTAGTATAGGACGCAGTCTTAAAAGAGAATAATCTTTTAACTCTTCGATATTTTTAGCTTTTTTTATAAAATCCATCATGATTATACCATCATTTACTATAACACCTGCTAATCCAACCATACCTATTAGTCCGGGCATGGTTAAATTTAATCCCATAACAAGATGTCCTATAAGTACACCTAAAATTGATAAAGGTATTGTACTTAATATTATCAAAGATTTTACTATAGAGTCAAACATCCAAACAAGAGAGATAAAGATAAGTACAAGAGCTATTATAAAAGCTTGTGCCATCTCTTCTTGCACTTTTTTATTTTCTTTTTGTTCCCCTTTGATATTTATAGTTACTTTTTGTTTGAGTTTTTCTAATGTAGGTTCTAATTTAATATATACTTCATCACTTGTTATATCCCCACTGATACTGGCTGTTATACTTTGGATAGCTGTACCATCTTCTTTAAAGATTTGGCTAAGTGTCGGTATCTCTTGAAAAGTTACGATATCTTTTAATAATACTTTTTGTTGAGTATTTACTACATTTAATTCAAATTTATCCAAAGAGTTTTTTATATCTTTATTTTTTGACTGCATCACAATTTCAACAATACCCTGATCGTCATACATCTTGGCAAAACTTGCTTTAAAATAAAAGGGTTTGAGTTCATTTACTATACTGCTCTCTGTAAAACCTAACTGTTGACCATAGCTATTTACAGAAAATTTTAACTCTTTATTTCCTACTAAAATATCATTTGCAATATTTGTGATACCTTTTATTTTAGCTAATTCTTTTTCTATAGTTTGTATAGCCTGAGATAACTCTTGTTTATTTGAACTGCTAAAACTTAACTCTATATCATGGCTTACTATTCCAGCACCTGGTACGTATATATTTAGTTCAGAAAATTGTTTCGATGAAACTTCCTCTTTGAGTATCTCTGTTATTTTTTGTGATATTACTCTTGCAGGTTCTATTCTAGTCATGTCTGTATCATCATATTTTGGACTTAGATAAGGATTGATATATCTATCAAAAAAGTTAGAAGGTGCTCGTTCTTGAAGGTTTACAAAAATTTGAAAATAAAACTCTTCATTTTGAGGAAGTTGTTTACCATCTAGTTTTAGACCTATTACAGAGCTAATACTGTCTATTTCACTTCCTAAATCAAAATTTTTCAATAATTTTTTTTCTAGTTTTAAAATAATAGCTTCAGTTTCATCGATATCGTGTCCTACACCAACCGAACCAGAAATATATACTTGAGTAGTATCAAAATCAGGCATAAACTCAAACTTTAGTATTTTACCTACACCCATGGTTGCAACAATGATAAAAGATACTAAAGATACAAATGCGATATATTTCCATTTGAGAAAAAATGTTAATATTGAACGATATATTCTTTTATTTACCGTCCATAAGTTATCTGATTTTGCATTTTCTTTATTTACTTTGAGAGAGTGTTTTGCATGAAGCGGTAAAAAGAAAAATGCTTCTAAAAGAGAACTTACTAATAATACAGATATCATAATAGGAAGTATCCGCATAAAGACGCCTGTTTCTCCTGTCATAAGCAAGATTGGCAAAAATGCAAAGATAGTTGTTGCTGTTGCAGTTAAAACTGCTGGAAACATCTCTGTTGCACCATCTAATGCTGCAGTCATTTTATCTTTTCCCATCTCTAAATGTCTATAGATATTTTCTGCAACAACAATAGCTTCATCTACTAACATACCAAGAGCTAATAAAGCACCCAAAAGAGATAACATATTTAAGCTATATCCCAACTGGTGAGCACTAACAAGTCCTATCATAAAACTTGTCGGTATCCCAATAGCTACAACAAATGCAATACGAATATTTATAAAAAAGAATAGGGCAGTAGATAAAAGTATAATTCCAAAAAAGATATTACTTACTACTGTGTTAAGTCTATTTTTTATCCAAATAGAAGTATCCGTGTAAGTATCAAAAGTTACATCTGTATATTTTTCTTGCTCTGTTTTAAGTATCTCTTTTATTTCTTTAACTAAAGCTATACTATCTCCACTACGCCCCTTGTTGATACCTATAGACATATCTAATTTACCATTGTAATGGGACTTCGTAGATACATCAGCTAGTTTGTATTCTATTTTGGCAATATCTTTTAAATAAAATGATTTATTGTTAAACTTCAATATTATATTGTTAAGTTTATATAGATCTTTTTCTCCATTTTGACTACTTAAATAATAGTGAGTACCTTTATCCTTTATAATACCTGCAGGAAAAATAGAACTTGTATTTGCAATGGAATTGACTACTAGTGTTTTATTGAGTCCGTATGCTTCTATTTTAGCTTCATCAAACGTAATAAGTAGCTCTTTTTCACTATCACCCCAAATAGTTACCTCACTTAAATCACCTATTTTATTTACTTTTGATTTAATACTATCTGCTATTTCTATAAGCTCTTCTCTTGACTTATCTCCAAAAATTGCGATAGTAACAAGAGGAAAAGCACTTGTTACTTCTTTTACTGTTGGTTCATCCATATCTGTAGGTAAATCTGAACGTATCTTTGTAACGATATCTTTTATATCATCCATTACATCATTTACTTCATATCCACTTTTTAGTTTTATATTGATACTAAAAAAACCTGTTTTTACTACGGTAGAGATAGTATCAGCTTCACTGACACTTCCTAGTTCATCTTCTATTTTTTGAACTGCTAGTTTATTTAAGATGTCACTACTAGCCCCAGCATAATTACCATTTATGGTAATAGCATTTAAACTAGAGATTGGAAATATCTCTTTAGGAATTTTCATGTATGCAAAAACAGATAGTATGAATACAAATAAAAGTAACATATAATTTAAAATAGGTTTTTGTAATCCAAATTTTATAATAGATTGTATCATCTATTGAACCTTTATGTCATTATGTATTTTACTAATATCGAGTTTTTCTTTCATAACTGATATAAACTCATCTATAGTTTTTTGCTTAAAAATTTCAAATTTTTCATCATTATAAAAACCATGAACAAAAGTCCCTTTTATATTATTTTTTTGAAACTCCAAAGGATACTTTTTACTGATGCCGTGGTGTATCTCGAAACCTTCGCAATCATTCTTAAACACTTTGTATAATTGTTTCTTAAGTATCTTATCCTTCATAAAAATTATATTATCATCAATAAAACCTAATCCACTCTCTTTTGTTGGCACAGCAGTTTCGACACATAACTCATCTACAATATTTACAAACATCATTTGATATCCACCACAGATTCCAGTGAGTGGTTTTGTTCGAGTTTTCAGTTGCTCAAAAAGTCCTGTTTTCTTTAACCAAAGAAGATCTTTTATTACGAGTTTACTTCCTGGAAGTATCACTTCATCGAACTTATCTAATGATACATTTGAACTTACAAACTCTAAACAAATATCAGGATTAGCAATAAGAGGTTCAAAATCATTATAATTACTCATATACGGATATGCAATAACAGCTACTTTTTTTGTTGCTTTTGAACAATCTTGAGTAAAGTTTTTTAAACTCGCACTATCTTCAAATCCAAGATTAAATGGCATATAAGGGAGCACCCCAAGAACTGGTATACCAAATCTTTCTTCAATGATTTTTACACCTTCATCAAAGAGACTCATATCTCCTTGAAATTTATTGATAATGACACCTATGATATTTTTTCGTAACTTTTCAGGCAGGAGATTATAAACACCCCAAATAGATGCAAATACACCACCTTTTTGGATATCTGCAACCAATATAATTTTTGTATTAAAATTATCAGCTATATAAATATTTGACAGGTCTTTATCCATCAGATTAAGCTCTACTGGACTTCCTGCCCCTTCACAAACTAAACAATCATACTTTTGATTTAAATACTCAAAACACCTATTTACAGCTGGTTTGAGTACATCTAAGTCTCTATAGTATTCTCTTACATCTTTATTTTGCACCACTTCACCCTCTACAATCAAAGAAGCACTGCTTCCTCGACCAGATTTAAGTAAAACTGGGTTTAAGTGATATGAAGTCTCAACTCCTAATACATCTGCTTGAAAATACTGTGCTATTGCTATCTCTTTTCCATCATCACAAACATGAGAATTATTAGAAACATTTTGTGCTTTAAATGGGGCTATACTATATCCCAAGTCTTGTAAAATACGTGCTATTACAAAAGTAATTGTAGATTTTCCAGCATCACTACTTGTTCCAAAGATACTAATATTTTTTACTTTTTTATTGATGGTTTATCCTTATACAGTCTTTCATAAAAGGATTTTATAATAATAAAACTTAACCACAAATTTTAATCGATATAGCACTCTTTAATAGTTAAGAATTTTTTTATATTAACTAAAAATAAATCGACTAATCTAGGATCAAAATGTTTGTATTTTTGATTTTTTAAATATTCCAAAATCTCCTCAATATCCCATGCTTTTTTATAACATCTATTACTACCTAAAGCATCAAAAACATCACAAATAGCTGTTATACGTCCATATATATGAATATTTTCTTTTTTTAATCCTCTAGGATATCCTGTACCATCCCATTTTTCATGATGTTCATGTGCAACAATTGCAGATGTTTGTAAAATCTCTTTATTTGAGTTTTTTAACATTTCATAGCCTACTGTTGCATAGCTTTGCATTATTTTAAATTCCTCTTTTGTAAGTTTTGCAGGTTTATTTAAAATAGCATCAGGTATACCGACCTTTCCAATATCATGCATAGGAGATGCAAGTTTTAATAATAAAGTATTTTCTTTACTTACACCTGCTAATTTTGCTAATAAAAAAGAGTATTCAGCTACTCTTTTTACGTGATTAGCTGTTTCTTTACTTCTTGTTTCAGCAATTGCTCCCATAGTAAATACAACTTCTTTTTGTGTCTCTTCGATATCATTTATTGCCATATTTAGTTGTAATTGAAGATTATTTTTATAGTGTTCAAGTTTAGTTATATCGTGTCTAATACCGATATATTCAATAATATTATTATGTGTATCTAAAAGAGGGATGATAAGAGAGTCCCAGATATATTCTTTGCCATCTTTTGATTTATTTTTTATGATACCTCGCCATTCTTTTTTTGACTGAATTGTTTCCCACATTTTTTTTAAAACAGCCATATCCATATCTGGATGTTTAAGTATATTATGATTTTGACCTAAACATTCCTCTTTTGTAAATTGAGATATTTTATAAAAAAGATTATTTGCATAGGTTATCTCACCTTTAATATTAGTTTTTGATAAGATACTCCTAGAGTCGATTGCATGCTTGTATTGAACAAGCAATGAGTTTGATAATAACGCTGCTTTATTTTGATTAATTTCAATATAACATTCTTTGATAATTTTTTCGAATATATTAGATTGTATTGGTTTATCTAAGAGATAATGGACTCGTAACTCTATGGCTTTAATGAGATGATCTTTATTATCTAATTCTGTGATGATTATACATACTTGTTCATTGTAAATATATTTTATATTTTTGATAAAATTAAAACTATTTTGAGTATATCTATCTAAGTTAACAATGACTAAATCAAAATTATTTTTTTTATAAAGGGATAATGCACTCGATGCATCATCCTCTATAGTAAGATCTGTTATAAAAAAATTTAAAAATAAATTTTGAATATTTTGTACATTTGTTATATCACTATCTACATACAGTATTTTTAAATTCTTCATTTTATTTTATAATGTTATTTTAAAACTGTTCCCAAGAATCATTGCCATTGTTTGATTGTATGGTTTGTAAAGTTTTAGTATTTACTTTTGTTGTATTTTTTTTAGGCAATTCCGTTTCTGAAGTTTGTTTAGTATCAAAAGTTTTAGCTTTTACACTCATTTTACCTATAAACTCTTTTTCATCAGCATTTGATACTACTAGTTTTGCAATTGTATCAGTTTGGACAGCTACCTCTTTTGTTTGGAAAGCGATATTTGCGTTTTCTTGAGTTTGTTGGTCTAAACTATTAACAGCATCGTTAATTTGCTCTATACCTTGTAATTGCTCTTTACTTGCAGATTCTACATCTTTGATTAACTCAATAGTTTTAGAAATATTGCTATTTAGTCCTGCATACCCTTCGATCATTTTATCTGCTATTGATTTACCTGTATTTGCTTTTTGTGTAGCTTTTTCAACTAGATTTTTAATTTCATTTGCAGCATCAGCACTTCTTGAAGCTAGATTACGAACCTCTTGCGCAACTACTGCAAAACCTTTTCCTGCTTCTCCTGCAGTTGCTGCTTCTACTGCTGCATTTAAACTTAATATATTTGTTTGAAATGCAATTTGATCAATAACTGATATAGCATCACTAATAGCATTTACTTCATCATCAATTTCTGTCATAGCAGTAGTAGTTTGACTTGCTAAGTCTTGACCTTGTGTAGATGATGTTGTTAATTCATTTGCATAACCAGACATTTTTACTATTGTATTTGTATTATTTGAAATATTACTAGTAATCTCTTCAATTGCAGCAGCTGTTTCCTCTAGTGAAGCTGCTGCCTCATTTGAATTGTGATTAAGACTTTCTACATTTACTAACAATATATCTGAACTTTTATCGAGTGTTAATCCATTGATTTTATTTTCTCTTAACATCTCATTGATAGAGTCTTTTAGTTTATTTATATCTGTAACTAAAATGTTAAATTCCCCATCTTTCTCTATATCATTTAAAGTTAATGTTTTTGTATAATCATACCTTGCGTAATTTTCTAACACCTCATTCATGTTAATAAAATGCTGCTTGGTAGCTTTTATCATCTCATTTACTTCATTTTTAAATTCGTTTAATGAATTATTTTCTGTATTATTTTCAATAATTTGAGAATATGAACCGTGTTTTACTTTTCCGATAATATGTTTTGCTTCATCAATAAGTTTATCATCTTGATCTATTAAGTTTTTTGTTTGAATAATATTTTCATTTACTACTTGTGACATCACTCCAAACTCATCTTTATGAGTATTTGTCAATAATTCTATAGTAGATTCCTCTTTTGAAAGGTATTTAAAAAAGCTCAATAACCCTTCTTGAAAATTGTTCAATGAAGATACTATTTGATTAGATAACAAAATAGAAAGAGTTATAAAAAAGATAGTTGAAACAATTGCTATAACTAATAAGATAGTATTTAAAGTGTTTTTTGCTTCATTTTTTAAAACTATTGCACTTTTATTGATAGTATCAAGCTGTTTTTCTAGATTAAGACCAATCGTTACCATTGATTTCAAGACTTTGATAAGTTCTGGTTTTTCTTTCTCTATTCCTCTTTTATATTGGTCTATTCTTTTTGTAGAAAAACGGTTAAAATATTTAATGTACTCATTTGATGATTGTATTATTGCATCACACAAATCTCTATTTTTTTTAAGACCTAACTTTGGTTTTAAAGCTAATACATGTTTATTAAGTGATTCAAAATCTTCTCTTACTTTATTTGCTTTTGATTCTTGTGGAGATCTTAAAAATTGATAGACAGAGACTCTTCCTTTAAGAACCTCTTGAATAAATATCTCCGTTTGAACAGAAATATTTACCCTTTTTGTAGCTACATTGTCATAATAATTATATACAACACCTGATACAAGTACTACAAAAATAAATATTATGGGCAATAGCATAAGTTTTATTTTTGTATTTAAATTTTTTAACATATTCTTTCCTTTTGATTAATTGTATATATTGTTCACTTAGTTTTAGTTTAATGAATAATTCATTCTATATAATAGATTACAATCTCTTACTTTATTATTGGAAAAGGATAAATTATGAGTAATATTATTGAAAACATTTTAAAGAAACTAGAAGAAAAAAAACTTACAAGGAAAGAATTTGCATTACGCCTGATAAACTATGATCCTAAGGTTGGTATAAAATCAGAACCACCATCTGAAAGAACGATTTATCTTTACTTACAAGGGAAAAGAGAACTAAAAGCTGATTTAATACCATATATTGCAGATGTATTAAATATAAAAGAACAAGAGTTATTTGAAGATAGTACTTATTACAATACGAAAACAACACTCAAAAGTAAGGAAAAACTATCTTCAAAAGAAGAGCTAATGGAGTTATTAGCTGATGTACCAGAAAATATAATAAAATCTTTTATTAAAATAGCAAAGGAGTTTAAATCAAAGAAATGATCTCTTTACAAAGGTAAAGAGATTATAAATTTAGCACCTATATAGTCATTATTTTCATAATTAAACGTTGTATTATGAACTTCAATATTTCCCTTCATCCCCTCTACTATTAAAGTATATGTCATATGCAATCCCAAACCTGTACCTTGAGTTTGATGTTTTGTTGTAAAATAAGGTTCAAAAACTTTATTTATAATATCATAAGGTATCCCTTGTGCATTATCTTGGATAATTATCTGAAGGTTGTTTTTATCTAATTTACTTTTTATAAAAATATATTTATTTTCCACACTATTTTCGGTAAAAGCATCTTTAGCATTGTTATAAATATTGATAAAACATTGTACAAGCTCATTAGGATAGCCATTTATACTGATTTTTTCATCTATATCAACAATAAGACTTATCTCTTCTTGCTTTAAAGATCCTTCAATAAGATGAAGAAAACTATCAATATCACTTCTTAATGTAAACGTAACTTTTTCGCGATCACCTTTGATATAATTTCTAAAATCATCAATAGTTTGAGAAAGATACTGTGCGTGTTTATTAATAGTATTACAAGTGATTGAAAACTCTTCATCAGAAAGCAGTCCATATTCTTTTTGTACTAACATACCAGTAGCACCAGTAGAAATAGCAGATAAAGGTTGTCTCCATTGGTGAGCAATATTTCCTATCATTTCACCCATACTTACCATCTTATCAGAATGAAAAAGTTTTGACTCTATCTCTTTACTTTTCTCAACCTCTATAATGATTTTTTGTTCTAGATTTTCATTTAGTTCTTTAAGATCATTGGTTTTAAGTTCAACTATCTCTTGAAGTGAGTATTTTTGTAAAAGTGTTTTATAAATAAAATAAAAAAGTATCAACAATATAAAAAACAAAATAATACGTATATACAATGTATTTGTAAGTGTTATATTTATAAATTTGTCTTTTTCATACGACACTATCCACGCTACAACTTGATTGTTTATATTATTACGAATAGGTAAATAGGAGATTACTTCTATGCTTTTATCTTTCTTGATAAAATAAATAGCGAACTCTTTTCCTAAAGGGATATTTTTAGAGATATCATCTTTTATATTTTGTATTTTCTCTTGCATCAATCTTATATATTCATCTTTTGTATGACTTTTTGAGATACTAATCATATGATTCTCATCTTCTATACTTTTCATATATTTAATAATTAAATCATCTCTTTCCCAAGCTTTTGAGTCAAAAATATTTTTGTTTACCAAAAAATGAGTATGGATATTAGACACATGGGTTAGGTTATCTTGTAAATACTCACTAGAAAAGGAGATCTCAATAGCACCTAAATATTTCTCATTTTTACCAAAAATTGGATATACATTTCGAAAAGCATGAGAAGTTCTTCCTTGTGCAAAACCACGAATAATTTTTTTTGTTTCATTTACTTGTTTAAAATCTAAGCGAATGTTTGATAAATCATCACCATATTTAGATCTCTTATGAAATCTTAAAAAAGGTCTATTGTTTGGGAATACAAAATGATATTGTAAAACACCTCTTTGTACTAATCTTTTATATTTGAGTTCTAATAAATCATATAATTTATCTCTAAGTTGATCTCTTTTTTTCATATCTGTTGTTTCCAGTGCTTGGGTAAATAAAGAGATAACTACAGGATTTTGTACTGTTGATTCATACGCTATATCTGCTGTTATTTGTTGTTGATTCATTAGTACTTGGTAATGATTCTTTAGTTTATGTATATGATTTTTTAGAGAAACTTCGACTCTTTGATTTTGATTTATTTCTGTAATAACGTATACCGTTAGGTTAATAACAATAAATAAAAAAACGAATATTAAAATAAATTTATTTTTGATAATTAATCCTTTAAAAATAATATTTTATTTTATCAAAATTGTATTAAAAGTATTCCTAAATTTAGGTAAATTATCTCTTGTATTTCGATAGTGAAACCTAAGGTATCTCCGTTTATAAAACCAAGTTTTTTCTTTAAACCTGATAAAATAAATTTTGTTAGAAGATTAAAGGGTAAAAATAAAAGCTTTAAATATAATGGTGTCTTATAAGCATTTTGAATGCTTTTTATAAAATGACTGCTTTCATGATACTGTAAATCCAGAGCAAAAAACAAGGAAGTTCTACTTAAAATCAAAGCAAAAAAGATGATTAAATAACTTTCATTATAAAGCAAAAAAGCAAGCGCAAGAATTTTCAAAAGTACAAAAGAAAATCCTCCAAGTGCACCTATAGAGCCTACTTGTGGCTCATGCATCACTTCATAAACATCTTTTTTACTCAATGATGCAAAATACCCATCTATAGTATCACACACAGCTTCAAGATGCAAAAAACCATAAGAAAATAGATATAATATAGAACATAAAATAGACTTATAAAGCATAGGAAAAGGAAGAACAATAAATAAAAAAACGAGTAAAGAAGAAAGAAAAAGTCCCGTCAAAGGTAAACTAAATAAAACGCCTTTATAAAAACTATTATCTGCTTCAAATTTTTTAAGTTTTACTGGTAATACAGAAAAATAGGAGATACCATATTTTAATCCATTGTATAGTTGTGAACTGTTAATGACTAATCTTCCTCTACTAAAAGTTTATATCCAATACCTTGAACATTTTTGATTGCATTTGTAGGTAGCTTTTTTCTAAAATTCTTGATAAATAAACGTAAAGCATTTTGTGTCATTACAAACTCATCATCCCAAATTTGATTTTCAATCTCTTCATATGTGATGATTCTATCTTTTGTCATTAAAAGTTTTAAAAATAAGTTTTCTTTTTTAGTTAACTGAAACTCTTCATTGCCATTTTTAATAACTGATTTATTATAATCAAATATACAATTTTGATTTATGCTAAATAGTTGATTTTTGGTATGACTCTTAACAAAAGAGCCTAAAGCATCCATCAGTTTTTCTTCAGTAATAGGTTTGATGATATATTTTATTAGATGCAATTGTGCGGCATCAAGCATATAATCTAAATCTGTATGAGCAGATGCTATTATAACTCTTGTTTTTGAGTCATCTTGACGAATTTTTTTAATAAACTCTATGCCATTTTCTCTAGGCATTTTTATATCAGTGATGATAAGGTCTGGTTTATATTCTAAATATAATTTGTGTGCATCTATAGCATTTTTAGCAGTATGTGTTTCTTTAAAAAGATGATATAAAATCTCTTCGATATTGGTTCTAATACCATTATCATCCTCTACATAGAGAACTGAAAATGCCTTCAATTTGCTAATTAAGTTATTCTGTTTTATAAAAAATCCTTATTAGTGAAATTATGTTATGATACCATAAATAAGGTTATAAGGACTATTTTGAACTTAATTACAGAGAAGAATTTATCAAAAATAATTATTTATATATTTATTATTATTATGTCTAGTATGATATTTATGATTTCATATTTTTACATCGATAATACCTATAAAGATTTTGATATACAAATGGAAAAATTTGTAAAAGAATATTATAAAAATAAAAGAAAAACTTTACGTAAAGAGATAAATACTATTTTTGATATTTTAAACTACAATATTATCATTGAAAATACAAATAAACAAGAGTTTAAAAATGAAGCTATCAGACTACTAAACAATATTACTTTTGAAGAGAAAAAAAGTAATTATTTTTTTGTATATGAGATAGAAGATATAAATGGCGGTGATGATTTTGCAAGGCTAATAGTAAACCCAAATCGTCCAGATCTTTTAAATAAACTTATATCAACAAATTTTACTGATGCAAATGGTAAAAAATTTAGAGAAGAGTTCCTCTCAAATATAAGAAAAACAGGGGAGTCATATACCCAGTATGCATATAAAAAACCAAATGAATCTGTAGCTAAACTAAAGTTATCTTATTTTAAATATCACAAGAAACTCAATTGGATTATTGCAGTTGGTGTATATATCGATGATATAGAAGATGATATCAATGCAAAAAGAGACAATCTTGAGTATATAGTAAAAAAACAAATTCATCAAAATATAGTACTTTTTCTTTTATTTTTAACTATTGCTATTGTTGTATCAATTTTTATCTCACAAAAAATCGATAGTGTTTTAAAAGATTATCAAAATAAAGTAAGAGAAGATGCAAAACTTTTAGAAAACCTAAACTCTACATTACAAAATAGAGTAGAGGAGGAGATAGAAAAAAATAGAGAAAAAGAGCAACTCTTAGTAGAGAAGTCTCGTTTTATAGCTTTAGGAGAGATGATTTCAAATATTGCACATCAATGGAGACAACCACTCTCAGAACTATCGTCTATTTTAATGAATATAAAATTTAAACATGGAATAGGTGCATTAAATGCAAATGTTATGCAACAAAAATCAGAAGAAGCAGATAAGGTTTTAGAATATATGTCTCATACAATAGAAGACTTTAGAAACTTTTTCATGCCTATAAAAGAGAAAGAGGAGTTTTATTTACATGATAGTATTAACTCTGTAATGCATATTATTTACAGTAGTTTATTAAACAATAATATTACAGTAGATATCAATATAGATGATAAAATAAAACTCAATACTTTTGTAAATGAATATCAACAAGTTGTACTTAACATAATCAAAAATGCCAAAGATGTTCTAATGGAAAAAGAGATAGAAAATGCATATATCAATATAAATGCTTTTGAAGAGGAAGATTTTATTGTTTTAACGATCTCTGATAATGGTGGAGGTATCGTTACTAAACCAAAAAATAAAATTTTTGAACCATATTTTACGACAAAATCGCATGCAGATGGTACAGGAATAGGGTTGTATATGTCAAAGATTATTATTGATAAAAATATGAATGGAAAATTAAAAGTGACCAATACAAAAAATGGAGCTATGTTCGGAATATATATTCCAAAATAGCTTCATTTTAAGCTCTTTTTTACAGAAGTTTTTCTTTAGAAGTGATAACTCCGTCATCATCGGCATAAAGATAATCACCATTATTAAAAGTAACACCACCAAAACTTAATTGTACACCTCTTGAAGAGTTTGTTTTTTCAAAATTTCTTAATGGACATGTACCTATTGCATATAGGGCTACATTTATATCTTTTGTGTGTGCTACATCACGAACATATCCATTTAAAATAATTGCTTGCCAATTGTTCTTTTGTGCAAATGCCATTAGTTTATCACCAACCACACCATAAAAATATTGTGCATTTTCCACAACAACGATACGATTTTTTCCATCTTCATCTCTTAGCATCTCTAAAAGTTCCCAGTTACTTTTGTCTAATTTTAATGTTACTATCTCTCCAGCACATTTTTTTAAACCACCATAATTTTTGTATTCAGCTGATAAAACTTGTAATGTTTTATCTTGATTATCATCACATAAATCTGCAACTTCAAAGTCCATTCTTTTTCCTTTATATATAAATAAATTGATTTTATTATTGTTTAGTTAGAATAGTACAACCGTATAAACGATTGTACTATTTAAGTAGATTCCCTTAAGTTTAAGAGAATATTTTTGAATTAAAAAAGTTTAAATTATTCTCATCAACCATACATTAGGTTAGGTAACCAAAGTGCGATTTCTGGGATATATGTAACTAGCATTAGACCAACAAATATAGTCATAGTCCATGGGAAAGCTGCTACAATAACATCTTTTATAGACATACCCGTCAATCCGGAGGTTACAAATAAATTAAGCCCAACAGGTGGAGAAACCATACCAAGCTCCATATTAATAGTAACAACGATACCGAAGTGAATCGGATCAATACCAAGTGCAACAGCAACTGGTAATAACAGAGGAACCATAATCATAATAATCGCACTAGGTTCCATAAATGAACCAGCGATAATTAGTAATACGTTCACCATAATTAAGAACATATATTTATCTACATTTGCTTCAATTAAAGCATTTGTAATCCCTTGCGGAATATTTTCTATTGTTAAAAAATGGGCAAATAACATAGCATTTGCAATAATAAACATAATCATCGCAGTTGTTTTTGCAGATTCTAAAGAAACATTGAATAGATCTTTAAAATTAATATCTTTATAAACAAATATAGAGATAACAAATGCCCAAATAGCTGCAACTGCAGCTGCTTCTGTTGGTGTAAATATACCACCATAAATACCACCAATAACAATAACAATTGTCATAAGTCCCCAAGAAGCATCTTTCATCTTAGCTAGTCGCACTTTAAACGGAGCAGGTTCAGTTCGTTTAAAACCAAGTCTAACAGCACCAATATAAGTTACAACCATCATCATAATTCCAAGCATAATACCAGGAACAACACCGGCCATAAATAATCGACCAATAGAAACTTCAGCAGTTACACCAAATACAATTAAAACAATTGAAGGTGGAATTAAAATACCTAAAGACCCAGCAGTAGCAATAGTACCAACTGCGTATTTTTTAGGATAACCAGCTTGCATAATAGCCCCAAACATAATAGAACCAATAGCAACAACAGTAGCAGGAGAACTTCCACTCACAGCTGCAAAAATAATAGAAGCAAAAATAGCAGAGATAGGTAAACCACCTGGAAGGTGTCCTACAATTGATTTTGCAAATTCTATAATTCTTGTTGCTGCACTTCCTTTAGAAAGTAAGTTACCCGCTAAAATAAACATAGGAATCGCCATTAATGAATAATGTTCAATTTTTTCAAACATCATAGCTGAAATTTCAATAGGTGAAATATCAGTAAATATCATCATTGTTGTAAATGTAGCTACACCTAAACAAATCGCAATAGGACTTCCTAAAATTACAAGAAAAAGAAATATACCAAATAGTACTGTAACACTCATAGCATACCTCCTGTTTTCTTTTCTACTTCTTTAACCATATCATTTAACTCTTTTACATGCTCGTTAGAATTGTCTTTTGAACCAATTCCCATACCAGCTAATACTTGTTCTGCTTCACTTTCAGCAACAACTTCATCATGAGGAGTTCTAATTATTTGCACAATCTTTTCTCCAACTCTATATGCCGCAAATGCAAATGAAATAGGTATAACTAAATATACAATCCACATTGGCATATCCCATAAATCAATCGATCTCTCATCTATCTCATGTACTAATAGTAGATATTCATAACCAAAGTATGAAACTGCAAGCAAAAATATGATTGTAATTGTATGTGATAATAAAAGCATAATTTTTGCAATTTTAGATGGCATAACATCTAAAACAATAGTAACAGCAATATGAGCATCTTTTTTGAAACAGTAAGCAGCCCCAAAAAAAGCACTCCATAAAAATAAGAATATTGTAAGTTCCGTTGCCCACACTAAAGATGCATCAAAAGCATATCTTGCTACAACATTAGTAAACGCAACAGCAACACCGGCTGTGATACCGAATGCTGCAATTGATTGATTTATAAAACCTATGGTTTTACTTATAAGACTAAACATAATTTATTACTTAGTCGCTATAGTTTTCTCAATTAGATCTTGACCAATTTTTCTGTCAGAATAAAATTCAGGATAAATCGTACTGATTTTTTCTCTCCAAGCATTTTTTTGCTCTGGCGTTAAGTTATAAATACTTAATTTTCCTGTTTTTTCTGCATACTCTTTGATTTTTGCTAATTGCGAATCATTTAATTCTTGAGCAAACTCTCTCTCTTTATTTGTAGCTTCATTCATCGCTTGAGTTACATTTCTTTGTAAGTCTTCAGGTAATGATTTCCAGAATTTTTTAGACATAACTACTAAGTATCCTAAGTAACCATGATCTGTAATTGTTAAGTGTTTTTGAACTTCGTGGAATTTTTTTGTAAAGATATTAGAGTTTGTATTTTCTTGACCATCAATTACACCTTGTTGTAATCCTGAATATACTTCAGAAAATGGCATCATTTGTGGGTTAGCTCCAACTGCATGAAATTGTGCTTCAAGTACTTTTGAAGACATAATTCTAAATTTTTGACCTTTAGCATCTTCTGGATTTAAAAGTGGTTTTTTATTTGATGATAATTGTTTAAAACCATTATCCCAAAAGTTTAAAGCTACGATACCTTTTCTTGTAACCATCTCTTTTAATTTTGCACCTACAACACCATCTTGAACTCTATGTAAATGATCAATATCTTTAAAGATAAATGGTAAATCAAATAATGCTAATTGAGGTACAATTTTACCAAACTTAGAGAAACTAGGCGCTGCCATTTGAACTGAGTTTAATCTGATTGCTTTTAAAACTGCGTTATCTTTATATAACTGAGAAGATGGATAAACTTGTACATCAATTCTACCTTTTGATAACTCTTCTAATCTTTTTTCAAAAAATCTAGCTGCTTTACCCTTTGGTGTGTTATCACTTACTACATGTGAAAACTTAAGCGTATAATCCGCTGCCATACCTGATGTAGCTACAACTGCTGCAGCTAATGTACTTAAAACTAATTTTTTCATTTTTTACTCCTTGAATTTGTATATAAAAAAGTATAGTTAAAAGTTATGTATCAATTATGTACATCATTGTAAATTAGTTTTTTTTTAAAAAAGTGTGTATTTTTGGTATTTTTTATTTAAGTTGTAAAGAAAGACCAAGCTTGACTTCGTAGACTTCATCGGACATATTAGCTATTTTTTGTCCTATGATACCTGTGGTATCAACATAGTTACGACTCAGTTTATCTAGCGGAATTACACCAGAATTTACATCATTTAGCACAAAAACAATGTTGCATTTAGTCTTTTTGAGCTTTTTTAATTGTTGAAGTAAAACTTTTTTATCATGATTTATGTTGTTTAAAATCCACATAGAAACACAATCCACAAGATAGGTTTCATTTTTTTTGATAACTTTAGGAAGGTTTGTTATCTCTTCTATTGTAGTGAAGTTGTTTTTACGTTGTTTTTTATGTGCTTTAACACGATCTTTCATCTCATCATCGAAATAACTATCATCATATGTTGCTATATAAAAAGGTTTTTTGTTTGTTTTTTTGGCAAGTTGTATAGCTTTTTTTTCAGCTAATTTAGACTTACCACTTTTTTGACCACCAAAATATAATATGAACATACTACTGTAAAAACTCTTCCACTTTTTTAGTGATTTGTTCTTTTGATAATCCATTTAAATAACCATATACTATAGCAGCTCCAGCACCAACACCTTCTTTTGCTTCACCTTCATCATAAAGTTTTAAAGCAGGGTGAGACGATAATGAAAAATCGAACTCTGCAAAATAACTATTGATATCAAAGCTACATAACTCTAAAAGTGCCTTGATATCACTTTTTGTATCGTATGCAATCCATGATGTTGTTACTAGTGCTAGATTTGAAGTTTTCATTTCACCTTGCATCACTTCTAAGATTTTATTTACAACTAAAAGTACACATGCCATTTGTGTACCGCCAGCCAAAATAATAGGTGTTTGATTGTTTAATCCTAAAATTAATCCAGCATTAAATATAATCATATTATCAGATACGTCTCCTAAGATTTTAAAAATATCTTCATTTAAAGATACATTTGCTAAAGCATCTTCTATTGTTTTTGATTTGATATCATCTGGGACATTTTTAAAACTACTACTAAATTTATCTTTAACATCATATCCTAACGCCATCGCTGTTGCTTTTGCTGTAGTTGTGCCACTAGGAACTGATTCTGCCAAAATGATATAGTCATCTTTACATTTATAACTCTGCGCAAACTCAATACCTTTTTGAAAGATTTCTTGTGCATTTATATTTGCACCCTCATTAATGCTTTGGCTAGGTTTTATATCGAAATCATGCATAGTAAAATAATCTATCTCAGGAAGTTTTTCTAAACCAAGATTTAATAACTCAATATTTACAAATGGATTTAAAAGATGCACCGCTCTTGTTATAAGAGCAGGAGTTGGTACACCTTTTGGAGTTTCTGCTATATTATCTAAGCTTCGAACTTTTCCTGTAGTTAAAAACTCACTATCAAGCGTTGGTGTGAGATAAATTTTTCCTGGGATTCCAGCTTGGGTAATCCCCTCTATATCTGCTGTTTTTGTGTTGGACATAGCTAACATAAATGTCGCTTTTTTCCCTCGTAGGCTTTCTATAAAATCTATTTTTCCAGTGATGTTTTGAATCATTTGTATCCCTTATACTATATTTAAAAAACTATTTGTAATAGTATCAAAATTAACACTATAAATATATCAAATCTTACTCGTAACTTTAAAGAATTTAAAATATCATCTTTTGATATCTCTTCTTTACCTTCACTAAAATTCGGTTTATGTTTGATCTTTCCAAAGTAAGAAGTATCTCCACCTAGTTTAACATTTACACAAAAACCTAATGCACTTATAGGATAACCAGCATTTGGACTTTCGTGTTTTTTTCCATAAGAAAATATTTTTTTGATTATATTTAATTTGAAAAAAAGTAGGGCAATGATGATGGCTGTAAGACGTGAGGGTATATAGTTTACAACATCATCTAAAATAGCAGAAAATTTCCCAAATTTTTCATATCTCTCATTTCTATATCCAACCATCGAATCTAAAGTATTGATAGCTTTATACACAAAGAGTCCAACTATCCCAAAACAAAAAAGATAAAAAAGTGGTGCAACGATACCATCTGAAAAGTTTTCGCCATAAGTCTCAATAGCAGCTTTATTTATATCACTAGGACTAGAGTCTTTCGTATCACGGCTTACGAGATATTTTATATTTTCTGGATTTTTTACTATATCTTTGACACTATCATACAACATTTTTGAAGCGATTCCAGTAGATGCCAAAATAGCAAGTATATATACATTTGTTATAAAATATGTAAGTATAGAAGTGATTAAAAATACTGTAAAAACCAATGATAATGTTAGAAAAAATCCATATAAAATAGAATCTTTATAAAATCTCTTTTCAAATTCTTTTATAAAATCTCCCATATATACAATAGGGTGTTTTATATATTTGTTATAGGGAAACTCCCCAAAAACTCTATCGATAAGATAGGCTACAAGTGTTAACATTATATACATATAGAGTCTAGTGCCTTTTTAAGTTTTTCTAAATTTTTAGTACTTTTAACAGCTATTCGAACAAATTCATCATCTAAAAAATCAAAATTTGAACAGTCTCGTATCATGATTTTATATGGTTTTAAAAGTTCTTGAAGCTCTTGGGCTTTTATAGTTTTTAGTTGTAGTAAAACAAAATTTGCTGATGAGTCAAAGATGTGATTTGTATATTTAAACTCTTTTAGTATTTTTATTAAATACTCTTTGTTTGTAATATTAACAGCTTTTGAGATTTGAGGAAATTTTTTATCTTTTAATACTTCATTTACATATGCCATATCAAGCTCAGATATTTTCCACATAGGTTCATACTTTTTAATAGCTTCTATGTTTTTTGTAGATGAGACAACACTTCCTATTCTTACACCTGCACAAGAGTAAAATTTCGTAAGTGATTTTAAAACAAAAAGTTTATCATATTTATTGATATACTCTAAACAAGATTTTTGCATAGAAAATTCTATAAATGATTCATCAATTAAAATAGTACAGTTTTTTTCCATCCATTTAGAAAGTAGGGCATCGATATCATAAAAACTTCCATCTGGGGTACTAGGATTTACAAATACTACTAAAGAGTTTTTTTCTATATCTTTATCTAAATCTATAAATCGATTTACCAATTCTATTTGATAGTCAAATGTTTGTGCTGCTTTTTTATACTCTAAATAGGCAGGTGAGTATATATAACATAAACGTGTATCAAAAAAACGAAATAAAGAAAATATCGCAGAACTTGCACCATTGAAAAGTTCTAGTTGGGTATTTTGTATCTTGTAAAGTTGTGATATATTATTGTATAACTTATCATAAGTAGGATACGATGAGATATCTATAGTATTGAAATCGATATTTTTATCTGGGGTTATAAAGTTAATATTTGAAGATAAATCTATCACCTCATTTATATCGCAGTTAATCTCTGATGCATAACCTTTTACATCTCCACCATGTTTAAAATTCATATACCCTCCAGCTTATCTAATAGCTCTTGATAGTTTCTTTGTGTTAAAAAACGCATTGTTGCATAATATAATAAAGCGTACTTTATATACTCCAAAAAATCTTGATATTTTATATCTAAACCATAGGTTTCTAAAAGTGTTACAATTTTATTTTGGTTTATATTCTTCTCCTCAAAACACCAAGAGATCGATACAACTGCTAATTCAAAAGTAAAATCACCTTCACAAGCTTCTATAAAATCATACACACCACTTAGAGTCTCATTTTTAAATTTTGCATTATCACAAAACAGATCGCCATGGATGATACCATCTTTTTTTGGTTTACAATTTATAGTGTTAAAATATTTTATTAATTGTCTATTTTTTGATTCTTCTACGAGTAACTTTAATCTATCAGAACTATAGTTATTTTTATTTGTTGATGTTAAATTCTTCGATATAGAATGAAACTGTTTTAAAAAAAGAGCAATTTGTTCTATATGCATTTGCTCAGGGGTATATTGTGTTTTGCCCTGTAGTTGTGTATAAAAAGCCAGAGTGTACTCTTTTTGTTGAATGATATCCAATAAAATAGGTACACAACTATTTTCAAGTTCATTTAAAAGTTTTTGTTCATTTTGAAGGGCATCTAGTTCATCATTTTCAACAATTTTTAAAACATATTTATCATCAAGTAAATAAACACTATGAGATACCCCGTCAGTTGTTTCTAAAAGATTATAAGCTTGATATTTTAAAGGAAGATCATCTTTTGTGATAGTTTGCTTAATTCCCATTATTTTTTTCTAACAGGTTAAAATAACTATGCCCTATAAATATAATATAAAAAATAGAGATAAAAAATGCCACAAAAGGAACTAGAGATACCACGTATAAAAGTAAAGTCTTGCCTCGAAATGAAGACTTATTAAAATAGTATAACTCTTTAAATTTATCATGTGTCATAATATTTGCACTTACATCATAATTAAGCATCTTATGAAAAAGATAATAAAAAGGTAAATTTATAGCAACTATATTTACGACAGGGATAAAATATAAAGGGATAAAAACAATTAATAAGACAAACATCACTAAAACAGTTTTCAGTAGCTTAAATATAGAACCAAAAACAGTATCATATCCCTCTTCAAGTTCTAGATGAGAATAGTGTCTTGTATGAATAGTATGTAAAATACGTGGTGTTAAAAAACCAACTATTATAAGTGAGGTAAAAATACTTAAATACCCAATAGCAAAAAGACCAACAGTATACACTAAAAAACTCACTATCCACGATGTAACAGTGTAGCGGAGTAAAAAATCTATAATAGAACTACCCGTATATGTCTCATCTGATGATGTTTCATTAACCACGCCGTTTTCTATCATTGTTTGCTGTTGTTGGATTTGGATTTGAGTATTTTCTAACTGCGATAAACCCATATCTGCGATACTATAAAAAACTATAATCATCACAATAAAACTTCCCAAAAGAGGGAAAACTATTAGTTTTAACATATCCTTTGTAAAATAGTCTTTTACACTTAAATTAAATAATTTCAAATCTGACATTCTTTTATTTTTTTCCTTTATCATCATATATCAAAAACTGTTCAAGATCTTTTATAAATTCTGGAGAGAGTGCATCCCACGTCTCTTCTAGCCTAGTAAGTCTTTTAAAATGACCTTTTTTCTTACAATTTAATCTATCCCGTATAAGATAATGATATCGAATCATATCTTTTGACCAAGGGCTTAAAAAAGGCCAGTTTTTTACTATCTGGTAACTTTTTTCCTCATGATCTCTAAAAGAGTATTCTCTCGTGATAAGATCCTCTTCATCTCTAAAAGCAACGATAGGTTTTCCTAAGTCATGAAAAAATGCAGTTGCTAAAAACTTATAGTCTTTTGCTTTTATAACTTGATATACGACTTTTAAAGTATGTATAAGTACTCCATGTCTATGCCATCTATTTTGTTTGAAAAGTAATGTCTCCCAAAATGCTTTTGAGTATAGTTTATTATTTACAGCCATGATATAACTTTCTTTCTCTTTTTCTTTTTTTCCCATTTAAGAGTTTCTAACTCTGGGTTATCCAAGAATTTTTTTGGGTATCCTACACATAAGTAACCCACAAGTTTGTACTTATCACTTACTTTTAAAGTTTTTTGTACTTTTTTATGGTCGAGGATACTCACCCATCCTATACCTATATTTAAAGCTCGAGCCATAAGCCACATATTTTGTATCGCACAAACGACACTATACTCACCCATTTTCTTAGAACTAGTTTGACCAAGTATTTTTTTTGTAGGTTTTTTATAAAAAACAGCTATATTTATAGGTGTTTCTTTTATCCCTTCAAGTTTGAGCGTACTATAGAGCTCTTTATCTTTAAAGTGTTTCTTACTTTTATCATAAGCTTGGTTAAAATTCTTATAAACTTTTTGTTTAATTTTATCATCTTCAATAACTAAAAACTTCCAAGGCTGAGAAAATCCAACTGAAGGAGCGTGTAGTCCTGCTTCTAAAATTTTATTTATCTTTTTCTTTTTTATATTTTTAGATAAGAAGTTATTGCCTCGTACATCTCTACGAGAGTTGATGATATTTTTTAGTATAGATTGATCTAATTCGGTAAATCTCAAACTTTTATAATCCTATTATTAATTAATTTCAAACCACTCTTGTGGTATATCTTCACTTGACTTATTTGCTACAAATATCATCGTTGCTACCATAGCTCGTGAGCTTGTATCTCCACCTGCTTTTGCATTTTGAACTAAAAGTTCTTTTAAATTATTTGGATATGTTATTAAAAGATGAATAATACCAGAAAATCCCTCATCGACTCCACAAGCAGGACCAAAAGCTCTTATAGTATCAAAAGTATTTTGCTCTTTTGTCTTTAGTCCTTTTTCTACAGCTTGTGCTACGAATGGATTAAAATCATTTTTTAATGTATTGATTTTTTCTTCTATATTTTTTCCATCACTTGCACGTAAGAGTAGGTGAGCAAAAAACTTAGCAGATGCTATTACATTTTCTGAGTTATGAGAAAGTTTTACGAAGTTTTCTACATTTTGTATAAAATCATTTTCATCTTTTGAAACTATTAGTAAAGGAGCGATTCTACCTATAACAGAAAAATCATCAGAATCAGAACCTATGTTATTTCCAGCTTCAATATTTGCCAATGTGTTTCTAGTAGCTCCATCAATATATCCATCATATGTGGCCATTTCTTCTTGCCAAAATGTCAAATAATCCAACGGCTCGAATGAGCTCTTATCTTGAACATACTCATCTAACCACTGTAGTTGATCTCCTATATGAGTGAAATCTCCAGCGTTTTTACCTCTATGCCACATAGCATGTGGGGCATTTAATCTTTCCCAGTTAATAGGGAGTTCTTTTAGTTGAGTCTCATCATATACCCAATGAGCACCTAAACTATATGAATCAGCAACTTTAACGGCTGTTATAATCTCATCTATTTTTTCTTTTGTAAACATGATATATCCTTTTTGCCTTTATTATTTTCTAATTATAACTTAAAATTTATCTTTTAAAAGTTTACTATTATTTCTAAACATAGTATGTAAGTATGTCCCAAAAACTTTTTTGTTATCGTTTTGCCAACTTCCTACTTTTCCTATCCCTTTTGGTCGTTTAGATAATGTATCAAAACCATTTGAGTCATCGACAGCTTTACTGTAATGAAAACTATGTCCTTTGATATTATTTTCGTTAAAATAATACCCTAGTCGTGTAAACCTTGGTGTTAAAGTAAACGAGATATCAAGTATACCACTCATCTCTTTATCATCTATATTTTTACCTAGATATATAAGCCCCGCACACTCAGCATAAATCTTTTTAGTTTTTGCATGTTTTATAAGAGAATTTTTAAAAGCATTAGAATTTTTGAGTTTATCATATGCTTTTGTTGTCTCTACGTATCCACCACAAATATAAACTACATCACAAGAATTTGGAATAGTCTCATCTTTTGTAGGATTTATTAAGCTTACTTTTGTAAATACTTTTTTTAAAAATTTTAAATTATCATGATATAAAAATGAGAAGTTTTTATCCGTAACTATTACTAAATGTTTTTCTATTTTTTCTATTTTTTCAAAAGGGTAAGTTTTGTTTTTTAAACTCTTTTCTCTTTTAGAAAATGTTTTTAAAAGATCCAAATCAATATTTTCAAGAACCTCTTGGCTTACTGTTTCTATTTTTGATAAATCCTCTAAATCAAGCCCAAGATGTGTATCACTTAAACTCGGTATATTCTTTTTTATCCATCCCAATACTACAATATTTGGATGATCTTTATTAATAATACCTTTTATAAGTGTATAGTGCATAGCTGAAGATACATGGTTTAAAACTACTGCTTTGATTGTATTATCATCTTTATATGTTAATAACCCTTTTAAAACAGCACTTATAGTTATGTATGAACCTTTACAATCCAAAAGTAAAACTGTAGGTATCTCTAAAAGTTTAGAAACACTATATGCACTACAACCTTTATCATCTCCATCATAAAAACCCATCACACCTTCAAGTATGGAAACTTTTTTATTACTATATTTATTGTATAACCAGTTTACTTGTGCTTCATTCATGATAAAACTATCAAGATTCACACTAGCAGTTCCACAAACTTGTTTATGAAACTGTGGATCGATATAGTCAGGACCAATCTTAAAAGGTCTTACTGAGTCTTTGAAATGATACAGTAAAGCAGTAGTAAGTATAGTTTTACCACTATTTGATGATGTTCCACTAATACAAAGGTTTAACATCTATCTTTTTTGACCATCCAAATCATATTTGTTTAAATATCCTCTAGGTGTAAGAACTTTACCATTTTTTGTAAGTTTTGCATTTGAGTTACAAATCATAATAAGTGTTGACATAGTAACTTGTGGATGTTCAATATCTTGGTCTACTAAATCTTGTGCAGTAGTGATAGTAATTTGTTCTTTTGGTCTTCCTACATTTGAAGCAATAATAGCGATTCTATCTTGGTATCCATCTTTAAGTGCAGCCATGAAGTTTTGGTAAGGTAAGATTCTTTTTTTAGATTTAGGGTTATAAATACCCATTACAAAATCGCAGTCAAGAGCAGCTTTTACTCTTTTATCGATTAGGTTAATATCAGTAAGTCTATCAGATAAAGAGATGATAGAAAAATCTTGTGACACAGGAGCACCAGCTTTAGAAGCAGCTGCTAAAAATGAAGTAACACCAGGTAAAGAGATAACTTCAATCTCTCCCCATAAGTCTCTCTCTTCCATTAGTTCAGTTACTAGTGTCGCCATACCGTATACGTTTACGTCTCCATTAGAGAAAATACATGTTGTTTTTCCACTTAAAGCATAATCAATTGATTGTCCACAACGTGCAATCTCATGAGTCATACCAGATGTAAATAACTCTTTTCCTTCGATTAAACTTGCTAACTCTTTCGCATATTTACTATATGAAACTACAACTTCACACTCATCAATCGCTTTTAAAGCTTCAGGAGTAATATAACTAGTACCACCAGCTCCTGTTGATACGATATATAATTTTTTTGCCATCTATTATCCTTTATACAGCTGCTGCTATTGTTATTTTTTTATCATATACTTCTTTGTCTATGATAAGTTCTTTATATTTTGAAATAAGTACACTTGATGGTTCAGCTACACCTTTAAGTCCAAAAAACTTTGTAGATGCTGATTTTGAGAACTCGCCTTCTAGGTTATTGATTTCGGATTCATTATAAAACTGAATATCAAAGTTATATTTTTTAGCGAACTCTAAAAGTCCTTTTTCATCAGCTTTTGCTTCAAAAGATGCGATATTTTCTATCTGTTCTATTTTTAATTTTTTTGACTCTAAAAATGTTAAAAATGCTTTTTCGATATCTTCAAAAGATGTATCTCTATTACATCCCATACCTAAAAATACTTTTGGTTTAAAAGTCAGAAGAGGGCTATCAAAAGGAGTGATGTTTACACATAATTCGCTTGTTTGTTCATCTACCCTTGTGAGGTTCTTTTTATTTGGAATCGTTTCATAGATAGCTTCACATGTTAAAACTTCTACCTCTTTTTTGTTAAGTAGCGAATTTGAAATAAATGCTAACTCTTTTAAATTATGTATCTCTAGGTCATTTTTTTTAGCAAACATCTCAAATGCTAAAGTTTTAGTTTGATCTGTTGCAGTTGATACAAAATTTACACAACCATCTATTCTTGAAGCAATTGTGTCACTTAACTCATTTGCACCACCAAGATGTCCACTTAAAAGAGGTACGATTTTATCTAAAGCTAGATTGATAACAATAACAGCTGGGTCTGTTGCTTTATCTTTTAAAAATGGAGCGATTTTACGTACAACTGCACCCATAGCCAAAATAGCTATAATAGCATCATATCCTTCCCAAGCAGCAGGCATAATCTCATCTATTTTATTGTATAGATTTAGATTATCAAGATTGTGTTCTAAATCTTTTTTACCAAATACATCTACATCATAGTCATGTAAATGTGGCATAAGATTACAAGCTGCTGTTAAACTTGGCTGATTTATTGTAACAACTGCAATTTTTAGCTTATCCATTTGATTGTTCCTTTTTCTCTTTTCTTTGTTGTTCTAACTCTTTTACTAAAGGTTTTACATAAAGGTGTGATTCTTCTGTTTCTTTTTGGTGTAAATAATCTCCAAATAAAATCAATGCAACCCCTCGTATATGTCCTACTTGTTCGTGTATATCAGAAATAGTCCCTTTATATATTTTTTCTTCTGCCCATGTAGCTTTTTCTACAACCCAACAAGGTGTATCAGCACTGTAGTCCATCTCTAAAGCTGTTTTTTTCAGTTTTTTAAGTAATAAAATTGAAAGGTAAAATGCTAAAGATGAATTTTTACAAGCCAAAATATTTTCTAATTTTTCTGGATTAGGTGTTTTTCCTTCTACACGTGAAAGAATAACAGTTTGAGAAACACCAGGGATAGTATACTCAATACCTAAAGATGCAGCTGCTCCAAAGGCAGCTGTAATACCAGGGATTACTGAATACTCAATATTTTCCTCTTTTAAAAACTCGATTTGTTTTGCAATAGTAGAGTAAATAGATGGATCACCTGTATGAACACGAGCTACTATTTTATCTTTGTGTGTTGTTAAAAATTCAAATATCTCTGGGTATTTCATCCCTTGTGAGTCTACAACTAAAGCATCCTCTTTACACCAGCTTAAAACCTCTTTTGGTACTAATGAACCTGTAAATAAAACTGCATCAGCTTTTTTCAAAATATTCATAGCTTTTACTGTTACGAGTTCTGGATCTCCTGGACCTGCACCTATAAAATAAATCATTTTTTAACCTTCTTCTTTTTCTATTTTTTTAACTTTTAATTGAAACAGTTGTCTTTCTGGCTCTACAAGATCAAGTTTACCTTTGTATGTTGTCAGACTAATAGAGTGTGTTTCAAACTCTATTTTTGCATCATTTAAAACATTTATCATTTGACTCAAGTGTTTTAATGTGATGGCATTTATTAGCATAATTCCATTATCATCAAGTCTTTCGTAAAGATAAGGTAAAGTAGCTATTACTTTCTCTCCACCACCACCTACAAATATTCTTTGTGGATTTTGTTCTAAAGTAGGGTATATCTCTTGTGCTTCACCCACATAAAGTTCACAGTTAAGTACTTGATGATTTGTAAGATTTGTTCGTATATGTTTTACTCTCTCTTCGTTTTTCTCAAAAAAGATTGTATTTGTTTTATATCTTGCAAATGCTTCGATACCACAAGAGCCACTTCCAGCTCCTATATCCCACAAAAGCTGGTTTGGTTCTAAGTCTAAGTTTTGAAGAGTTAGTTGTCTTTTGTACTTTTTAGTAATCATTCCACGCTCTGTATCAAAATCACTATCTTCAGATATTCCATTTTTACTAACATAGAGTTTTTCTATTAACAACACAAAGGGTTGTGTTAATTCAAATCTATTTTCATCAAAATTATAAATATCAATCTCTTCTATAATTTCATCTTTATATCCAAGTTTATAACCAATAGTTACTTTAGTATCTGATGGATTTAAAAATTTCATTGCTTTTTGCATCTTATTAATAGTAAGTTTATCGCATACTAAAAAAGTATATTTGTTTGTTAAAAACTTAGTTAAATCTATGTTTGGTTTTCCATGTAAAGAGAATGTATCTATATCTGTATCATTGATAAAAAGTTTTTCTTGCATATATACTTTACTTGAAGTATTATTTATAATTTTCACTTGATTTTGTGGTAATTTTTTTGCTACTAAAATACCTGCACTATAAAAAAATGGACTTCCTGTTACTACATAAAGAATATTTTCTTTGTCATAGTTTTCTAGGATATATTCTCGGGCTATTTTAAAGCCACCTTTTACTATATGCTCACCATCTTCCTTAAAGTTTTTATCGCATATTATTTTATCAAATGAAGATATATCGATATCTTTATTTTGAAGATTTTCAAAAGTATAGTCACCCATACCATTTCCAATAATTGTTACCATCCTGTTACCTCATTTTGTTCTAATATTAAAGCTTCCACATTTGAAGTTGGAAACCACACTTTTATTTGTTCATTTGCTTTTTTTGCAATCATTGTGTATAAGTCATCTGTGAGACCCACTGTATCGAGTTCTTGAGATATCCCTTTTACTGTTTTTGTAGACTCTATATCTACTTCATAACCAATCTCATCTTTTATATCTTTTTGGAGTTGTACAAAATCTATAGTCCCAAATCTGTTGTGAGTATTTTTAAACCCTTGATAGACTTTTGTCATCTTACCAATACCACATACAAAAATCACTTTTTTCATCTCTTTTTCTGTCGCTATCTCTATAGAGTCGTATACAAAATTAGCTACTTCTACTATTTGTGCTTCATCATATTTCTCTTTAGAAACTCTAAATGCAGAATTACCTAGAGTAAATATAAGTGGGTCAAAATCGTTTTGTTTTGCAAACTCTATCTCAGTACGAACAGAGTCTATATATGCAGAACTAGAAACTGGTTTTACTATCCCTGTAGTACCTAAAATAGATAATCCACCTATAACACCAACTTTTGAATTGGCCGTTTGTTTAGATATGTTTTCGCCGTCAGTGATACTTACACTACATTGTAAATCCATATTATCATAAGCATCGATTTGTTTTTTAAATACATCAAACATAGCATTTAATGGTGTGGGATTGATAGCTGCAAAAGTAGGGGGTATTTTTAACCCTTTTTTAGTTACAACCCCTATACCTAAACCTGCGTAGATTGAGAGTTTATTTGTACCATGGATGCAAGTTTGTGGATTATGTTCTGTTGGATTGAGTTGTAGGTCATCTTTATTATTACTGATTGTCACAACTAACTCACAGTTTTTTGTAACATCTAAATCATCATTATCCATCTTATTTGTTCGTGAGATAGATAATAATTGTGTAGATAAAAAATAGTTTAGAGCAGAATTAAAAATCATATATGTATGTGCACCAGTGGTGTAACCTCTTTTTAACTCTTTTGACATGGTGTTTCCTATATTCTAACTATTATATTTACTATTAACTGATGCACCTACAAAAATCATTGCAGGAGTTAATGATCGAATCTCTGTAAAAAATTCATCATCTTTATTTTGTATCTCTTCTAGAGTAGCTACAAATTTAGAAGCATCTGGTGTACTTCCTTTACTTAAAATAGCAATAGGTAAATCTAAAGGAAAACCTTTTGATATAAGTGTATTTACAATATTTTTTAGATTATAAACACCCATCATGATTACTAGATTTTCTCGTTCGTGATAGGCTGTAACGATATCAGAAAAAACTTCTAAATCGTGCCCTGTAATTGTTCTATATGAGTCATTAAATTTTCTATCAATAGATGGTATCATAAAGCTTTCTGGCACACTTGTAGTGGCACTTACACCACTTATGATTTCAGGCTCAAAACCTGCATCAATAATAGCACGTACCTCTTCATAACCACGACCAAAAACAAATGGTGTACCACCTTTTAGACGTACAACTACTTCATGTGTTTTTCCATATTCTACTAGTAGTTTATTGATATCTTCTTGTTTTTTAAGATGTTTATCTTTTCTTTTTCCAACATACTCTTTTATTACATCATCTTTACAGAAATCTAATGCTTCAGGATTTACAAGTGCATCATAGAGTACTACATCAGCTTTTTTTAAAATATTTACAGCTTTTAGTGTTAAAAGTTCAAGATCACCAGGACCTGCACCTACTAAATATATTTTTTTACTCATTTGGATATTCCTTTAGTTCACTAATTGGAATTTGTTTAAAGTCTTCTAAATCGTCAATATCTTTATTGTCTGCTAAAGCTTGAAATAGTTCTATCCATTTCTCTTTACTGTATTTATGGATATTTCTTAACCATAAATTATTATTTTTTGGATGTCCATTTACTCTAGTGTTTTCATAAATATTTGCAACAGATCTAAATCTACATGCCCCAAAACATCCTGTACGAGATATTTTGATTCTATTTTCACCACGAGCTAAGTTTACCTCTTTTAATATATCTCGTAAATCATCAGATAAGAGGTCTGTTTTATGCGCTTTTTTACATCTTTCATCATGACATAAAAATATTTGTGTTTTAAAGTGCATAATAGGCTTTTCAGGATCTAACACTTTTGGTTTACACACAAAACCATCTACAACCTCACTACCCATAAGGTTATAAGTTTTTGAAGGGTCTTGTTTTTGATTATTTTCCATTATACTTTTGTGTTCCATCATAATCTTTGATAAGTTTATATGTAGCATGAAGTGTTGCAACAGTCATAGTTGAACTTCCAAATCTACCTTCCATGATAACAGCCGGGATATCAAACTGCTCACAAAATCTTTTACCATAATCTTTAGACTCTACAACATTTACAAACCCAACAGGGAAAAGGATAAATGCTACTTGTGATAAATCTACTCCTTCATCTAAAAGCGTATTAATAGCTGCGTATATAAATGTAGGTGCATTACCACAACATAAAATCAATGGTTCATCTTTATGTTTTTTAATAGCTTCTACAACTGCTGCATAACTTCTAGTTGTTTTGTTTTTTTCTGCCATCTCATAAGTAAATGGTTCATTGATATAACAAACTACTTCATTTTCATATGTTTTAAGATAAAAGTCACTCAAACCAACTTTAATCATATTTACATCAACTATTATTTTTGCTTTATTTAAAAGTAATTTTTGGATTCGAGGTATTGCATTTTCTGTAAAACAGATATTGTTTAATACCTCTTCAAAACATGTAGATGTATGAATAAGACGAGAGATAACTTCGATTTCATTCTCATCAAATTCTTTTGCTTTTGGATAGTCTTGAAGCTCCTCTTCAATCATTTCAAATGATTTTACAGAGATATCTGCGCCTATATTAATAGGTGGTTGTTCTTGTATAAATTCTTTTGTGTTTTGCATTTTTATTTCCATTTTATAAAATCTATAAATAAAGTCATATATTTTCTAACTTTTTTTACTTTCCCTTTTGTCATCGTTTCACCCTCTAGGTTTAGATTCTCAAAAGTGTACATTTTTCCATTTTCCTCTATTGTATCAGTTTCCATGCCTATTTTGGGTCTCATGTAAACTGTAGTACTAGGAACCTCTTTATCTAATAAAGGCACTATTTTAAAAGCAGTATCCCCTAAACATAAAGGTTTTTTAACCTGAGAACTTGCATAAGAAAATGAAGTAATACCAGCGATCACTTCACTTTTTTTATACAACTTTTTATCTTGTTTTTTAATGATATCCAATAGATAATACACTGTACTATAAATAGCACTATCTCCTAAAGTTACAAAAGAAACGCTACCATACTCTTTTATCCCTTTTTGAATAATATCTACTTGATATTGCCAATCATCATGTTTAAAATTCATAGGACTGTATATAGGAAGAATTGGTTTATCGAAACCAAACTCCTCCATAAGTCGTGATACTATTTTATGAGTAATCGAACGTTTAAAACTATTATCAGGGCTTTTTGTAGGTATACAAATAGCTCCACAATTTTTTAAAGCTTTTAACGCTTTGATAGTTACAAGTTCAGGATCACCCGGTCCTAAAGATACCATAGAAAGTTTTATTTTATCTTTTTTATTCAATTTAGTGTCCAAGTTTTATAATCTCTTCTTTTATATTAGTTTTAATGATTTCGAGTACGGTTTCTATCTCTAAAAGGTTGAACTTTTTATCTTTTGTGATACTTTTTACTATTTTTGCTTTAAAATGCTCAGATAACTCATCAGCAATCTCAACCATATCTTTTATATAGTGATTTCCACTTACAAGTAACATCGGTACGATTTGTACTTTTTTAACACCATCTTTTTTCATTTTGGCTATTAATTCTTCTTTTACTGCAAAAAATGGAAAAGTACCTTCTAAACTACAGGTATAGTTACTAGGGCTTTTTTGCTCTAAGTACTGTGCACTATAAGTAATAGACTCTAATCCACCAAGTTCAAGTTTTGGAGAACCATGAATAACATAAAGGTTTGCAGTATCTTTTTTAGCAATACTTTCATCTAATTCTTTCAAAAATAAAGTAGTATCTTTTGTTTTTGTTAATATTGCATTTGATAATCTAATATTAGCAAATGAAAACTGATTGAACCCTGCAACTGTTTTCTTTAACAAATCATGTTCATCTGTAGGGAAAAGGTTCACAGACGATACAATAATATTTTTATATCCCAACATATCAACATCTGCTAAAGTTTGAGCTAAGTTTTTATAGTCAAATCCTCTTCTTATTAAATCTTTTAATACCATTCTTGAACTTACAGAGATAAATACATCTACCCCTGGAAACTCGTCTTCTATTTGTTTTTTAAATGTTAAATACTTCTCTTGTTCGATTACTGAACCAAAAACAGAAAGTATTATCGCTTTATCTTTTTTATAATGTCTATACCGTTTCATTATTACCTTTCATTATTTATTATTATATCTAAATTTCAATTTCCATAAGCCCATTAGATTCTAGCTTATAAAATTTGTCTACTACTTTTTTAGCGAACTCAATATTATGAGCTATTAAAATGATATTGCCCTTATACTCTTTTAGTTTTTTTTCTACAATATCGGACATCTCTTTATCTAAATGATTTGTAGGTTCATCTAAAAGTAAAATATCTGGTTCATGTATCAAACACGCACAAATAGCCACAACTCTTTTTTGACCACCTGACAGTTTTATAGGAAGTTTATCCTTTAATTTACTGATAGTAAAGTCTTCTAACAGTTCTTCTGCTTTTTTATAAGAATTTTCATAATCATCATTTTGATTATAAAGATTAAATGCAACTTCATCCAGTACACTTGAGGTGATAAAACTATCATCACTATCTTGAAATAGATAACCAATTTTAGAGTATATTTTTTTGAAATCATCTTTTGATTTTAAGTTTTGTCCTAAAATATTGATATCACCTTTACTTTTATTAAGTCCCAAAATAGTTCTCAAAAGGGTAGTTTTACCAGACCCATTTTGTCCTACAATTGCGATTTTTTCATGTTCTTTTAACTCTAAGCTAACGTTTGAAAAAAAATCTGTTTTGAGATTATTTAAAATAATAGACACAAATCACTCCTACAATGATACTAAGAAGTACAACTTCTTCTATTTTAACTATTATACTTTTTAAGGGAGCTAACTGTCCATCTTTTGTTCTAATAGTTATAACATCTTCCACTTTTTCCATCTTATTTACTGCTGTATAGAGTAAAAAAGCTAACATATCAGCATAAATACTAAATGTCTTTTTACTTACTGTTGGTTTAAAACCTCGTATTTTCAATACCTCCAATAACCTAAAAGCACTAGAAAAAAGAACCTCTATATATTTTACAGTAAAAAAAAGTATCAATGAAAACTTATTTGATACCTTTAAATTAGTAAGCCCTTTATAGAGTTTAAATCCATCAAAATTAAAACTCAAAGTAAACCATAAAATCAAGTTTGCTCTTACAAAAACTAATGTAGCTAACTCATGTTTCCCTTCTAAAAAAAGTATCAAAAAAGTGATAAATATAAAAAAATTTACCTTGAGAACTTTTTTAAAAACCTTTTTTAATTTTACTTTAAAAAGTAGAAACTGCGCAATAATAGGTACAACCAAAAGGATATCTAAACTTTTAGTTGTCGCTATAAAAAAGCTATAGATAAAAAGAGCAATTAAGCCTATAGAGTAGTCTATTTCTCTTTTTTTCTGAGCATTAGCTGCCATAAACCAAATATTCCTAATATATATCCAAGACCTACAAGTATTTTTTCAAGATTAGATTTGTGTTTTGATATCAAACCTTCTATCTTTGTATTTTGCTTATTTAACTCACTTCTAATGATTTGTCTTATTTTTGTTTCATCAATACTATTCATTGTATTATTTGTACTATCAGCAACGTCAGACTCTTCGCCCATTTCATTACCTTCTATTTTAACATCTGCCCAGTGACCCATTCCACCATCGATATGAACATCAAAAGGTGTTTCAAGTTTTACCGCCTCTTCAAATACACCTTCATTATCAAGATTTCCTTTATAAAATTCTTTTTCGCCTTTTTTTACAACAAATTCACACCCTTTACAAGGGTTACCATCTCCATAAAATGACTCTATAAAAAGTTCATTATTTTCATACGATGATGTTACACTCAAAGAGTGTGCATAAATAAAAACAGGCAGTAAAAAGATCATTAAAATTCTCATATATTTAATCCTTTAATTTGATACTTTTGTAATGTTTTAAATAAAAACACCATCATAATGCCCTCAACAAAAGCCAGAGGCAAATGTGCTATGAGTGCTGTTTGAGCTACTATTAAAAACTCTCCACTACTAAAAAGTAATGCCACTGCAATACCAACAGAAGCCACTAAAATAGGAACAAAACCAACTAAAAAAGAAACTACAACAGTAGGCAACCTATCTTTTAAAAGTTTAAATAGATAAAACCCAGTTAATGCTCCAATACCTGTATTTAAAGTATTTGCAGATAAAGAACTAATCCCTCCAAAACCTATAAGCATCGCTTGTAAAAGTAGGGCGATTAAAAGAGCAGAAAAACTATGCCATCCAAGCATGATACCTATAATTCCAAGCATCATAAAATGTACACTTGTTACCCCTATAGGAAGATGAATAGTAGAGACTACAAAAAATAGGGCACTTAAAAGAGCTACTTTAGAAATATCATCCGAGTGTAATTTTCTTACACTATTGATGATTAAAGGGGTTAAAACGATACTAGAAGTAGCGATAACACCTGCTGATAATACACCTTCACTTATATGCATATTTTTCCTTTCCTTTGTTTTATTTCATCTCTTTTGCTTCGATCCATATAACTGCATCTTGACTTAACTCTTTCCCTTTATACTCTTTATCACTACCCACACCTAATGCACAAAATCCCCAAAATCCTGCTTTTGGAATAGCAAATGTAAACTCACCATCTTTATTTGCTTTTATTCCAATAGTTACAAATGCATCTTGCGGAGCTTTTATTTTATCTTTACCCATTGAGTTTGTTTTGAGATTAACATCTCTATTTAAATATTCTACTTCAATCTCAGCAAAAGGTACAGCTTTACCTTTTGATTTTACTATTCCAGTAAAACTTCCATGCTCCCAAATAGCATATGGTTTTGTCAAAGGTACAATCTCAGCTTTTAAACCTAGCTCAGCATCCCAATCAGTAGGAGTACCTGCAACATTTACAATAGATTTTGTAATTTGTTGGATATACACATCTTCATTTGATTCATAATATGGAGCTGGTTTCATCACCACTACATGATCTCCCATTCTCCTTGCTTTATATTTCGAAGCATACGCATGAGCCGAGTTATGGTTTCCTTTAAAAGTGATCTCTTTTAAAGTACTTTTTAAATCTTTCTTTTTCCCTTTGTTGATTACATAAAACTCTTCAACTGGTGAAAACTTTTTAGAATCGTGTTGTTTCCCCATGTTCATTGTGTGTTCATCTGCAAATGGATGAGTAAAAACATGTCTAAAGTCTATTGTTTTACCATTTGTAAGAGCAGTATTTGGTGTATATACCATCTGAAAGTGTGCTAATGCTGATGTAGCTAATACAGCAGAGGCTGCGATTGAAGTTAAAAGTTTTTTTGTCATTTATTCTCTTTTTAAATATTATAAAATATTCTAGATAATCATATTTATCTATAACAATACTTGGGGTATTTAACTGTACGTTAAAAAGTATATGTTAAAAAAGGTGGAGATGTTTTATATTCTTGATAAGCAAAGGCTTTTTTATGGTACTGAAAATTACTATCTATTCTTGATAGTTTATTTATAGTTGAATACATAGCGATAATCGCTAATGAAAAGTATCGTTTTCCATAACCTTTTAAGTGTTTCATATCGTGATTATATCAAATGTTTTATTATAAAGGTCTTTATATGTTTATATCATGTTTTTTGCATAAGTCAGGATAGCTATTTATTAATGCTTCTTTACCTTTGTTATTGATAAAAAAATAGTCATCACCATTAAAATAACTCTTAATATTTCGTAAATATTTCTCGTTAATCAAACTTGCAAAATCAGCAAGAACCCAAAAAGGTGATTTTGCTATATCCTTGTAGTATTCTTCAAAACTTACATCAACTTTTTTATGCCAAATATTAGCAGTCATTTCATTTTCTTTTGATCTCGTCAATTCATCTTCTGAGAAATGAAGACAAGTTATTTTTAATATATAACTTCCTTCAATTTCCTTAACTTTATTCAATAAAAAATTATTATATTTTATACAATTTATCATATAAAAAGCTTGTAGTTCAGAAATAATTATTTTCTTTTTTTCTATTACTATTTCTATTTTCTTTAATTGTTCTGGAGTTTCATTATTTATATATGATTTTGATTTATCTATATATTGATAAGCTTCTAATGGTTTGCCATGTTTTACAGTAGTCTTATGTTTTGTAAAAGAGTCTATATACATTTCTCTTTGTTCAAGTTTATTATGAACTGATTTACCTACTAAAATTTGACTTTTATCACATAATCCCTCTAATCTTGCAGCATCATTAATACCTGACCCCGATACACCTTCCTCTCCATTTATATCCAGTATAAGATTATCAGTATTTTCATTGATTCCGATGCGTATATCAAATGTTCTCATTTTACGTTTTTCTTTTTGATTATGTTCTGCTTTTTTTTCCAAAAGTAAAAGTGCAATTTGCATATGAATATCATAAGGGTTTAATACATTAACGAGTGTGATACACATTCCATCACCAGTTGAACTATAAATAATTTTATCTTCTTCTTTTACTAACTCAGTTATAGTTTCTTTTACAATCCGATTTAAAATTTCTATCAAATCTGATTGTGCTTCTACACATCTATCATGTGTATATTCTACGATATCTATAAATATATGTTTTGCTTCTATTGTTTGGGCTTCATGCACAATTTTACAACCTTATTATTTTACTGGAATATTTAGGAATAAATAACTAAAATAGATTAGAAACAATCCTGCCATTATATACATTCTAAAAACACTATTTTTAAATGAATCATATTTAAACTGTGTAACTTCCGATACTTTAATAATCTGATTTGACAAATCTAACAATGTATCATCTTCTATTTCACTATCTTTTATCTTTAATTTTTTTACAACTACAGATAAATAATTAGTTTTATTTAGTTTTTCAATATCCCCAAAAAAGAATATATTTACATCATCTTTCGACCATTGTGGTTTTTCATCCTTATTATCTTTAGGAAAAAAGGATTGTATAATACAAATAATATGTAAAATAAAAAGTATCATCAAAATTAAAAATATATATTTCAAAAATACATTAATATTTATTTTCTCAAATATTTGGAAGTAAACTCTAGTAATCACTACAAATATTGCTATATTTAATGTTAATAATACTCCATTTTTAAGTTCTGAGTATTTTTGTTGTTCCCAAACATTTTTAAATACATCTTGAAGTAGAGAGTAAACTTCTTTTGTTTTTTCTTGCAATTATAAAACCTTTATTTAATAGAATTATTCTAGCTAAAAAAGAATAAATATAAAAAGAATTCCTATTGACTCCAATCAAATTGCATTTGTTTCGCTGTTTTATTTGCTAATTTCAAACTATATACTTTTGAAACTAAATGTAAACTCATATCAATACCAGCTGAAATTCCTGCTGAAGTTAAAATATTTCCTTCATCAACCCATCTGACATCTCCAACTACATTTAAAGAGGGATAGTTATTTTGTAAATCTTTTATATCTTCCCAGTGTGTTGTAACTTTATGTGTATTTATTACATTGGCTTGAGCTAATAAAAAAGCACCTGTGCAAATAGAAGCTACTATTTTGACTTCGTTAGATTGGTTTTTAATCCATGTTATCACGTTTGTCTTTTTAACTTCATCTGTGTGTACGCCACCAACAACAATCAAAATATCAATAGGAGGATGATTTTTAAAAGTATAATGTGATTGTATCTTATAATTTCCTCTTGCTGTTATTGTATTTTCTTTTTCGCTTATTAAAAATACATTGAATTTTTTATTTTCTTCCAAAAACCTTGAAGCGACAGAAAAAACTTCAAAAGGTCCTGAAAAATCCAATACCTCGGCTTCATCATAAATATAAATACCAACATTCATTTTATTTTCCTTTATGTTTTTTGTATAGTTAATTTTATATCCTGAAATACAGCATTTGTACCACAATCACTAAGAGTATTTGGTGTAATTTTATTTACTTCTTTATTTCCTGCATATATCAAAATAGATTTCTCATGTACTTTATCATCATTTTTTACTTTTATTTTTATCGTACCTACATCTGATTTTACAGAGATATTTTGATCATTTTTAAAACCATTTTTTGGATGGATATATGCATATTCATCATATTTAAACTGAGAATTTAATGTATCTGTATGTTTAGAAGTTAAGAGATAAAACTCATCATCTTTTATCTCTAGTAACTCTACATTTTTTGTTTCTTGATAGATAAACTTAATCTTTGGTTTATCGTTTATTTTCTTTTTAAAACAGTTCATGTATTCATCCTCACTTAAAAGACCATCATAATTAAATGCATCAAATAAATAAGAGGTTAATTCAAATTCACTAATCGCATCATCATTTTCTTCACAAACTTCACAGAAAAAGACATCATCATGACCATAACTCAACCGTACATCTTTTTTTTGTAAATATGTTTTTGCTGGGATAATTATATCTGCATATTTTGAAGTCTCATTTGCAGTTGTACCCATAAAAATAACAAAAGTATTTTTTAGAGATTTGGTAACAAAATCAATATTTGGAGATGAGATAGCTGGATTTGCACCTTGGATAAATACTATATCATAATCATCAAATTTTACATTTGCATAACCACATGTTTTTGTAGGTGTTACACTTATCTTATTTTCAAAAGGATAGGAACTATCTCCTAAATACCAAACTCCTTTATTTTTACCATCAAATAAATTAAGCTTATCACACACCTTATCTATCTCATGAAATATAGCTGCACCTTCTTTATATTTTTGCGCACCTATACCTAACATAACAGAGACTTTGTTTTTTGTTAATAGTTCAACAGCTTGATTAAACTGTACTTTTGTGATATTTAATATATTTAAATCTTCCTCATCCACACTTTCATTGTCAATCGCTTTTTGTAATAGTTTTGCTAAAAGATAATCTCCTTTTGGAGGTATCTGTAAAAATACTTCTGATTTTGAGGCTATTGGTGTTTTTACAGGATCTATTGTTATAAAAGTTTTATCTTTAATGAGATTATAAATATGGCTTGATGTTTGAGTAAGATTTCTACCCCAAACTAAAATTACTTCACTTTTTTGAAGCTCTTCAATTGTAGGGTTTACAAAATACTTTCGTCCCATCTCTATACCAGCTTCACCAGCACCTTCACATATACTACCATCTGCAAAAGTAGCACCAATCTTTTCAAAAAACTTTTTTGTGATACTTTGCATAACACCTTGGTTTCCACTTCCTTTATAATAAAGAATATTTTTATTTGGTTCTTTGAGTTTTTTTACTAATTTTTGTAATGTAGTGCCTAAATTTTTATCAATGATATTTTTTTCTTTTTGAAGATATGCAAAATTTTTACATAGTTTCTTATTTGTGATGTAATGATCTGTTGGTTTACATATACTATCTTGATATATAATCTCACAAGCATCAAAACAATCCATTGGACATGCTGTTAATTTCATCTTGAGCCTTTTTATTTTATTTTCGCTATTATAATTAAAATGTGTACTGACTACAAGTGCCAAAACTTTTATTAAATTAGGGGACAGATTTGTATATTATTAATAAAAACAGTAAAACACCTTTACATATTCAACTGTATGAGGAGATAAAAAAAGAGATTATCTCACAATTAAAAGTAGGGGACAAATTACAATCAATACGTAAAATTGCAACACAATATAACTTAAGTAAAAATAGTGTTGAATCTGCTTACTCTCAGCTTGTTATAGAAGGATATGTGGAGAGTTATTCTAAAAGAGGCTACTTTGTCATAGATACAAATTTAGAGATATTAAGTACATATAAAAGAGTAGAAAAATTAACAAACATACAAGAAAAAGAGTTTTTATATGATTTTCATCCAGCAAGACTAGAAAAAAGTTCCTTTCCTCTAAAAATATGGAAACGAACTTTTACAAAAGCTATTAATGAAAGCATTGATTTTGGTCGATACTCTCAAATCCAAGGTGAGTATGGATTACGAGATGAAGTAAGTAAATACTTAATCCAATCAAGAGGAATTAATTGTGATGCAAATCAAGTTGTTATTTGCAATGGGTTTAGCGATTCTATGGGGCTTATTATAAGTTTATTAAAAAAAAGATACAAAACACTAGCTATAGAAAACCCGGGTTATGCAGTTGCATCCAAAGTATTTGAAGCACATGGTTACAAAATAAAAAAAATCCCTGTAGATAACAATGGGATACATTTAGAAAAACTAAAAGAATCCAAGGCAAAACTAGTATATATCACACCTTCTCATCAATACCCAACGGGAGTTACTATCCCTATATCTAATAGAATAAAACTGCTTAACTGGGCAAAAGAAAATGATGCTTTAATTATAGAAGATGATTATGATAGTGAACTAACATATGAAAATAGACCTATACCAGCACTTCAAGGATTAGATAGATTTGATAAGGCTCTTTATGTAGGAACATTTTCTAAGTCGTTATCTCCTGCTATTCGTGTAAGTTATTTGGTACTACCCAAGTTTTTAATAAATGAACTAAATGATACACTCGAATCTAAGGTATGCTTATTTACTCAAAAAACATTAGAACTATTTTTAAAAGAAGGACATTGGGATAGACACTTAAGAAAAATACGAACACAAAATAAAAAGAAATATTTATTACTTAAAAAACAGCTTCAAACAGAGTTAGGTTCAAGTATGAAAATAGTAAATAAAGGTGGCGGATTAGCTATTCATATAAATCCAACTATTCCTTTTGATTTTATATTATTAAAAAAACTAGCCACAGATAATGAAATAAAACTACATTTTGCAAAAAAAAGATGCGGTGGAGATTGGGATGCTTTGATGATGGGCTTTGGTGGATTAAAAGAGGAAGATATCATTCCTGCTGTACAAATATTTGCCATTATTTGGAAAAAATGTATACTTGATTATAAAGCCGTGATTTAAAAGTAATAGAAATATCAAGACTTTAGTATTTGCAAAATATTGTCTAATTCAGTTAAGCTCTAAAACCGCTCTTTGAGTATCTGCAATTTAGTTATTTTTTTAAATTCTAAAACTCTATTTGGTATTTTCAAATAATAAATCTCCTCTTTTGCTAAAAGTTCAAAAGGTGTAACTTTTCTGATATTTTCTTTGTCATACGAAAAACTAATATAGTTTTTATCCTCGATTGCTTTTTGTAAAAATCTCAATTCTATGTTCATAGAGGCTCCATAATTAAATAAGCGTTATTATAACTAATATTAAATTGATGTATCAGTTTAATATTAAAAAGTTATACTTCTATTTTAAATTTCAGAATCATATAGGTCAAAAAATGCTAACATCAAACTATAATATAGAAGAACTCGTAATAGAAAAATTAAAAACAATAAAAGACCTTGAACTTCCAGTTAATATTTATGAACTGGGGCTTATTTATAAAATTAGCATAGAAAATATAAATGATAAAACTCAAGTAACTATTGAGATGACTACGATTCATTCTCAATCTGGGAGTACTAAACCTATTACTCACTTAGTTAGAAGTGCAGTAGAAACTATAGATGAAGTTGATGAATGTCATATAAGATTTGTATTTACACCTAAATGGGATCTCTCGATGATGTCAAAAGAGGGCTTGCAGAAGTTAAGAGATGCAGAATCTCGAAATTATCAGATGTAAGGTAAATAAAAATAAAAGACCATAAAGGGATAAAAAATACTCAATAAATTTAAAAAGCTATTAATTAGACTATACAAGTATGACTGACGATGAGTGGAAGATAATTCAATCAAAGTTAAAAATTACCAATTACAAAAAAAATGATATTATTCTTCATATTGATGAAATCTGCGATAAACTCAGATTTGTAAACAGTGGCATTACTCGTATGTACTATTTTAATGAAAATGCAAAAGAGTTTACTTGCCATATATCATTCAATGATAGTGTAAATCTTATTGATAATTTTTCTATCGATTTTCATAGCTTTAGTACTAAAACCCCTACAATATATGAAATAGAAGCTTTAAAGGACACTCAAATAGTTGAAATTAGTTTAGAGGATTTAACACAATTATCTTTACATACAAAAGTTTTTGATGAGCTAACACAAAAGGCTAGTATACTTATACATTCAACCATAAGAGACGGTTTGATAAGTAAAAACATCTCATCAAATACACAAAGATATGAAGAATTTATCAAAAGATACGAACCCGTATCTAATAAAATCCCTCAATACATAATAGCTTCATACCTAGGTATCACTCCTGTGGGACTCAGTAAGCTTATAAATAAATAGAGATGCATAGATTTTGTTAAACTAGTTTAATGAAATAAATCTCCAATACATATATAATTCTTTTACTTAGTAATTAAAAGGATAAAAAATGCAAAGAAGAGATTTTATAAAAATCATGGGTGTTTCATCTAGTGTTATTTTAGTACCAAGTATTTTAAACGCATCAGATGATAAATATATGGATAAATATTGTGACAATGATATTTTAAGTACGTGGGATGGACATGATTTAAATGAACAAGATATAAGAATTAAAGTCTTATCTTATGCAATACTTGCACCCAACCCACATAACAAACAATCATGGCTGGTGAATTTAAAACATAATGATACTATAGAGTTATATGTGGATCAAAGTAGGCTTTTACCACACAGTGATCCTTATCATCGACAAATTCATATAGGACAAGGTGCATTTTTAGAAAATCTATCTATATCAGCTTCACACTTTGGGTACAAAGCAAAAATTACATATTTTCCACAAGGTGAATATGATAATATCATTGTTGAAAATAAAGCGATAGCTTCTATAACTTTACAAAAAGACAGTAGTCTTAAAGAAGATGAACTTTTCAGAAATATATTAAATAGACACTCAAATAAAAGAGAATACGCTAATACAAAAGTTCCTCAAAATAATATAGAAGAATTAATAACCAAAATACATGATATTCAGAATGATAACTATATACTTCAATTTTATAATAAAGAAAAAATAGTTTCAAACTTTAGAAAAACTGCAGTAGATGCTATGAAAATAGAATCACAGAATAAACAAGCTAATTTAGAAACAATAGATATGTTTCGATTCAATGATGAAGAGATAGAAAAGTATAGAGATGGTTTCAGTCTAGCGCAAAGTGGAAAATCTAACATTGCTAGATTTTTTATTGGAAACTTATTTTTATCAAGAGAAAAAGCTTTAAAAGATCCTCTATCATTTGGAAATACTGCTATTGAGATGACACAAAATCAAGTAAATTCGACTAAAACTTTTGGAATGCTTACAACAAAAGGAAACACTAGACTCGATCAAGTCAAAATTGGTAGAGTGTATGATAGATTAAACTTACTAGTAAGCTCTATGGGTTTAGTGATGCATCCTATTAGTCAGGTTTTACAAGAATATTCTGAGATGAACGAGTTACAAAAAGATTTTTTATCTGTAACCAATACAAACAAAGGTGAAACTGTTCAGATGTTTTTTAGACTAGGATATGCAAAAGAAACAGAACACTCACCAAGAAGGGATTTAAAAGATATTATTATCTAAAATTTTTATATGTAAAACGAAAAAGGATATGATGAACAATTTTTAGCTATAATGTAACTATGATAAATGAACACATAGAATTAGGTGTATTAAACACTTTAAAAATTAACAGAATAACAGAACCTGGTATTTACTTAGAAGCTTTAGATGAAGAGGTTGTATTACTTCCAAATGCTTATGTTACAAAAAGCATGCAAGTAGATGATGAACTAGAAGTATTTGTATACACAGATAGTGAAGATAGACTGGTATCCACTACACAAACACCATATGGAATGAAAGATGAATTTATGTTTACTAGAGTAGTAGATGTAGTTGATTTTGGTGCATTTGTTGATTGGGGATTACAAAAAGATCTTTTTGTACCACGAAATAGGCAAAAAACACCTTTTAGAGATGGTCAAACAAGAATTGTAAGAATCATTGAAGATGATGAAAGTGGTAGACTTATTGGTGTAGAAAAGATTACATCATTTTTAAGTTCAGATACTAAAGGTCTCGAGATAAATCAACATGTAGATTTACTTGTATTTGCAAAAACTCCTATGGGATATAAAACTATTATAGATGATACTTATGAGGGTATGATTTATAGTAACGAAATATTTACAAGTATTGATGTAGGCGATAAAATCAAAGGATATATCAAAAATATCAGAGATGATGGGAAAATTGACATTACTTTACAACCTATTGGTAAAACATTTACAGATGATGTAAACACTAAAAAAATCATAGATGTTTTAAAACAAAATAACAATGATCTACCATACAATTATAAAACTGATGCAGATACAGTCAAAGAGATGTTTGAGATGAGTAAAAAAGCATATAAAAGAGCTTTAACAAAATTAGTAGCTGACAATATCATCAAACTTGATGAAAATGGAATGGAACTAATCTAATGGAAGACTTGATACGTGACTGGGGATATATAATATTATTCTTATATTCTTTTGGAGGAGGGTTCTTAGCATTAGTTGTTGCAGGAATCTTATCCTTTAGTGGAGAATTAAATATATTTATCACTATTTTAGTAGCAGGTGTTGCAAATTTTGTTGGAGACCAGTTTTTATTTACAATTGCTAGAAAAAACAAGGCTCAAGCAAAACAGATGATGCAAAAACATAGACGTAAAATCGCTATGGCTCATCTAATGATGAAAAAATATGGTTCATGGGTAATTTTTTTACAAAAATACATCTACGGTATCAAAACACTTATCCCTTTAGCTATGGGGCTTACAAAATATGATTATAGAAAATTTTTAGTGATCAATATTTTTGCTACAGCATTATGGGCTATATTTATAGGAAGTGCTGCTTATATGATGGGTGACTTAGTATATACGTATATAGAAGAATTCAAATCATACGGTTTAGCATTTGTAGCTGTTATACTTGTTTCAGTATATTTACTTTTTCAAAAATATAAATAAAATCAAACAATGAAAAAAGGGGAGATAATTAAATTTATCTCCCCTTTTTTATTTCTAATATATGATGAGGTTGATTCTAACTAACTTCTACGAACTCTTTAAATACTTCACTAATCATATCAGATGAAAAGTTTTCTATATTTTCTATTTTAGAAAAATCTATCATTTTTTTACTCGTAACAGCATCCATATGATTAAAGTTTTTAAATCCCATAGACCAGTTTGGAAAATACCTCTCATCATCTTGATCTTCAAATACTTGAATAATGTTATCATGACGTGAATCTTGTGCTATTTTATCGTATATAAACATCACATCTTCCTTGGTTCCCTCTAAACACTGCAAGAAACTTCTTCCTTTTATGATTAATAATCCTGTTACATCTTTTTTTTGATTATTTACTTGGGCTGTTGCTAAAAGTGCTTCTAGTTCATCATCTGTAAACTTTACAGTAGCCGTACTTAAGTACATAAGTCTATACATAAATTATCCTTTGAAGTGATTTATTAAATTATATGCAAAACTACCTTTAAACAGCTTATTTTATTTAATACAATAAAATAGATAACTTGGATATAATCACTCAATTTTAACATTAGGATATTAAATGCAAGTAGCACCTTCAATATTAAGTGCAGATTTTGGAATATTAAACGATGAGATACAAGCTATCTGTGATGGTGGTTGTGACCTAGTACATGTCGATGTAATGGATGGTCATTTTGTACCAAATTTAACAATAGGCCCTGTAGTAGTAAACTCTGTAGCAAAAATTGCAACAAAGCCATTAGATGTACATTTAATGGTAGAAAACAATACTTTTTTCGTTGAATTATTTGCTCCTCTAAAGCCTAAGTATATATCATTTCACCTTGAAGAGGAAAAGCATCCGCATAGACTTATTCAAAAAATCAGAAGCTATGGTATAAAACCAGCAATTGTTTTAAATCCACATAGCCGTCCTGAAGATATTGAGTATCTATTAGAAGACTTAGATATGGTTTTATTAATGTCTGTTAATCCAGGTTTTGGTGGACAAAAATTTATCGAAAGTGTTGTACCTAAAGCAAAAAAACTTAAAGAATTAATCAATAAAATCAATCCAGCCTGTCTTATAGAAGTTGATGGAGGAGTAAACAATAAAAATATTGCTGAGCTAAAAGAAGCGGGAGTTGATATCGTTGTAGCGGGTAGTTATGTTTATGGTGCAGATGATTATGGACAAGCTATTAAAAGCTTACAAATCTAAAAGAGACAGATTAGTATGAGAGTAAAAATTTGTGGGATTACTAACCTAAAAGATGCACTTGACGCTATAAATGCAGGTGCAGATGCTTTAGGTTTTGTTTTCTATCCAAAAAGTGCTAGATATATAGAACCAGCAACAGCCAGAGATATCATAAATCAGCTGCCACCTTTTGTTCAAACTGTTGGACTATTTGTAAATGAAAGTGCGCAAACAATTAATAATATTGCTCAAATTTCACAAATAGATATTGCTCAAATTCATTTTGAAGCAGACGTAAAACTTTATAATGATTTAAAAATAAAATCTATAAAAGTAGTGCGAGCACAATCTAAAGAGGATTTATACTTATACAAAAATGAGTATAGAATTGTTGATGCATTTGTTCCAGAATATGGAGGAGAAGGAAAACGATTAAACCTTGAGTGGTTTAAGAATATTGACTGTTCTCGTATAATACTAGCAGGGGGATTAACAGCTAACAATTTGGAAGAACTAAAGGGGTTTAAGTTTTATTCACTTGATGTTAGTAGTGGTGTAGAAGTAAAAAAGGGTTTAAAAGATAAACAAAAAATTATAAACTTCATAGATAAAGCCAATGAACTATCTTGATAAATTAGTAAATAGTTTAAATAAAAGTCCTTTAACTCTTATACAATTCTATGATATCTTAAAAAAAAGTGATACTTTTTATGATAATCTAGAATTAGAGCAAGAGTTGCTTATTTCAAATGGTCTCCCTTTACATTTTTCGCACGATCAAGTGTCTCTGACTACAACTACAAATAATATTGAAAATCAAACCTTTTGTATAGTAGATATAGAAACAACTGCGGGTAATGCAAAAGATGGTCAAATTATAGAAATAGGTGCTGTAAAATATAAAAATGGTCAAGTAATAGAAAAATATGATAGTTTGGTAAATACAAGAGAGATACCTAAAAAAATACAAGAGCTTACAGGTATCACACCTTCTATGACGCATGATGCTCCAAATCTTCGTACAGTCCTTGAAGAGTTTAAAATATTTTTAGAAGATGATGTATTTGTTGCTCATGCCATTGCTTTTGATTATAAATTTATAAGTGATAGTTTTAAAAAATATGATTTAGGTGAGTTGTGTAATAGACGTATTTGTACTATTGAATTATCTAAAAAACTTATCGAATGTGAAAGATATGGATTGAAATATTTAAAAGAACATTTAAATATAGATATAGATAACCATCATAGAGCCTATAGCGACGCTCTAAGCACACAAAAGATACTAGAGGTATGCCTAGGTAAGCTTCCCTCATCTATCGTCACTACAGAGGACCTCATCAACTTTTCAAAGTCTTCTAAACGTAAACGTAAATAAAAAGAGCTTTTAGCTCTTTTTATCCTCTCTTAGAATTTATATTTTAAATTAGCGTATATATATCTTCCTGGTTCGTTTAATAACATAACATCACTTGTAGTTCCATCTGTTAGTAGTATTAAATCTGCATAAGTATTTGACACTGCATATGTTTTATCAAAGATATTATCAGCACCTACAATTAATTCAAAGTCTTTAGTAATAGCAGTTTGTGCTTTTAAATTTACTATATTATAACCATCAATAGCTTGCTCACCATTGTCACTATCGTAGTTTGACCATTTTGATACGTTTATAAACTCTACCATAGCATTTGTATTATCATCATGATCATATGTCATAGCTACTGTTAATTTAGATGGTGTAATATCAGCTAAGTCTGTATCTGTTTGTCCTGATAAAGCAGAATCTTTTTTCCCTCTTTTATATGTATATCCACCATCTACTGTTAAAGAATCACTAAGATAGTAAGCTGCACTTAACTCCATACCATAAATTTTGGCATCTATATTTTCAAACCTATTTGATGTTTTGTTTTTGTTATAGTAGATATAGTCCTCTAATACACTATAGAAAAATTTTGCTTTTACTTTTCCATCATTATATTTATGCTCTGCACCAAAGTCTATCTCAGTATTTACAGTTTCTTTTAATGTAGGAGTACCTGTAGTCATCTGTGCACCACTATTACTTTTCTTTCCTAGATTATATAACTCTCTTGCATCTGGTACTCTAGAAGACTGTCCTATACCTACAAAATACTGTGTATTTTTGTTGTTTTTATATGTAGCAAATATATTACCAGTTAGTCCACTATAATCATTATCTTGTAATGTGCCACCATTTTTAATAGATGTATCATCATATCGTACAGCCATTTCTAACTCTAATTTATCTATTTGATTAGTAGACTTCAGAAATAATGCATTGTTTTTAGTATCTGTATCATTGATACTTTTACCTTTATCCATACCATTACTCATATAGTATCTTCCATCCCAGTTTCTATTACTTGTATCAAGTCCTACTAATAACTCTTGTCCCAAAGCATCAAAAGTGTTCATTACTTTTAGTCCTTTTGTATCTGTTGTAAGATGATTTACCATAGACATTGTAGCACCAGAGTTTCTAAACTGTGTGCTCATAGGATGGTCTACATCAGTCTTATATACATTTAATTCTAATTTTTTAGACAAAGTCCCTAATTCTTTTGCTGTGTAATTTACATTGTAAAGATTACTATCATCATAAATAGCATCCATTTTACTTGATGGATACAATACATTGTCACTTTCATTTTTTGTTGCACTGATACTTAATTCTTGATTATCTGATATATTAATCATCGTTTTTACCATCAATGATTCTTTTTCGTAAGCTTTCATATCTTTATGTGCTGTTGCATACTGTGTTCCAGCTGCTCCTGTACCATTTACGGCATTAAATGTTTGTTCTGCTAAAGTATTTCCATCCCCATCTTTGTATTGATCACTTTGTTCTTTAGCATATGTTGCAGAAACTTTAACTGTCTTATTTCCTCCACTTACATTTAATACACCTTTTTTATATCCAAAACTTCCAAGTGTAGCTTCAATAGATCCATTTACACCTTCTTGTGGTTGTTCTGTAGTGATTTTTACATTTCCACTCAAGTTTCCAAACTCTGTTACATCAAAAGGACCTTCATTTATCTCAACTGTTTTTACATTTGAAGTTATGATATGAGAAGTAGGGGGATCCATTCTATTTGGACAGGCTCCATGTATCACTCCACCATCTACTGTTACTTTAATATTATCTCTTTTTTGACCTCTTAAAATAATATCATTAGCGATTCCACTTCTTCGTATCATAGAGATACTAGGAGATTTTTTTGCTAATACCTCAGCTAAATCTGCACTTTTAACATCTTGTGTATTTACATTATTAACTACTTTGTTGTTAACTTTTTCTATAACATCGATTTTTCCTAAGTCCTGTGCATTTACATTTATTGCTAAAATACATGCTACAGAAAGACATATCTTTTTATTCATAGTGATTTACCTTATTTTATATTGTTAAATTTCGAGGTATAGAATAACAAGAGACTGTTAATTAAATGTTAAGTAGTTTCGAATTTTAAGTTTTTATTTATAAAATAGGGGAGTAAAACAGTAGAGATTACTCTACTGTCCTATTAATAGCTCTAATATTTCATCTTTATTACAACAAAAATGACCATTTCGAGAGATAAGAATTAAATCATTTGCTTTTCCTCGTATAGATTGTATTTTTGCACTATTTATCTCAACTCCAAAATCATCAAATGTTTTAGCTATATAAGAAAACAATCCTTTTTGATCTTTTGTATTGATTTTCATAAGTGCCAATTCGTCAGTATGGTTACACTCAACTAAAATTTCCTCTTTTGATATAGTAGGTTTTCTTAGTTTAATCTCTTTTGTCATATCAAACGAATCTTTTATAATATCTTCTATAAATGGAATATCATCTTCATCTACATTTGTATCAAATGAAATCTGGAAAAACTTTTTATCATCAAAAAGTTTATATATACCCATGGATCTTATATTTAAAAACTGCATTTTTCCCAATAAGTATCCAAGATTTAAAGGAACTGCTCTAGTGATTTTAATTGATAAGGTGTTTGTATTTGATATAGTATAATCCCAATCAACAGTTTTATTAGCACGTATCGCAATTTTTATGATATCTTCAGATTTATATTTTAAATACATCTGATTTGATTCAATATGAAGAATTTTCTTTTTCATCAATCTAGTAGATTCTAAAAATAACTTATGCTTTTTTATCGTATTTTCTTTTGCAACTCTTCTTGAACTAATTTGTAATAATTCTTTATTATCAAATGCAGGTAAGGACTGAAGATATAACTCTTTAAGTAGTGATGCTGTAGAGCTTTTATAAAGTTTTTCATCCACAGAACAAATATCTGCATATGTTAAAAGATACAATAACTCTAAAGACTCTCTTGTTTTAATAAGACCTGTAAAAGCCAAAATAGTATTTTGAGAATAAATATCTTCTGTTGTTGCTACTTTAGACATCATATTATGGTATCTTATTAAATTTGATGCTATTTGTATAGTTTCATCATTTAAATCCAGTGACTTAGCAAATTTTTTAAATAAGTTTTGACCTACGACATGATGATCTTTTCCTCTTCCTTTTCCACAATCATGGAAAAATGATGCCAACCTTAAAATAAATTTTTGATGTTTATTTAATTTTGTATACATCACTTGTAAAAATGGATCCTGTATGTTTTGTAAATGATATAATGTTTTCATACTATGTATATCTACTGGATGTTTATGATAACCATCAAACTGAGCTTGATTAATAATCATTTTAAGTGTAGGGATAAGTTCTATTAATAATTCTGAATTATAGAGTAGTTTAACAATAGGATATAAATTTTCTTTTTCTAAAATATGAACTATGATTGATTTAATAGAATCATTTAACTTAAGAGGTAAAATAGTTTTTGACGCATAATAAACATAAGATGGATCAAAACTTTTTACATCTTGAGGTAGAGAGATAAGTTCTTTTAAAAATAGTTGAAGTTTTTTAGGTTTATTATTAAAAGAAGTAAAAACCTTTTTTTCATGATAAAATAAATTTTTAGAGATACGTTTCTCTTTGATATTTTTAAACTCTGACATATCCGCTAAATATTGTCTTGTGATTTTTTTCGTCATAGTTACTGAAAAAGAGTGTATTACATGCAATGAATGTAATATCTTACCCATACAAAGTCTTTCTTTTACATATCTTGTTGTATCATGAAAACCTAACCAACGACTTAAGTCAGGTAAAATATCAAAACTTACAATATCAGTTTTCTTTTTCGTAATAAGATGTAAGGCACTTCTAACCCTAAATATATACTCTATTGCAATAACAAACTTTCTAAACTCCTCATCTGAAAATACAATTCCACATAACTGTTTTGTATTTGTAACACCATAACTAATAGATGCCATCCAAAAAACCATATTGGCTTCTCTCATACCCCCATACCCATCTTTTATATTTGGTTGCATATTAAGTGGATACTTTAAGAGTCGTGTTTTATGTTCAGCTAGTTTTTCTAAAACAAATTCTTTTTGTTTGTGTTTTCTTATATTTGATAACTTATGTTCAAATTTGTACCATAAATGCTTTGAACCATAAATAAGTCTAGACTCTAAAATAGATGTCTTGATAGTAACATCACTTTGTACTTCTATCTCTATATCATCTATACTATGTACACGACTTCCAAGCTTCAAACCACTATCCCAAGCTAATAAAACAAACTCTTCCAAAATTGGTTTTATATTAAAGCCTGGCACTTCATCAAATAAAAGCATGATATCGATATCACTATAAACACATAATTGTTCTCTTCCATAACTTCCAAGGGCTATAACAGTTATAGGGATATAGTTACTCATAGGTAAATAAGACCCAAAGTGTTTTCGTAATAAGTATTTATACAATACCTTTATAAAACCATCGATTTTTTTTGTATGTTTTACTAAAAAATCTTTCCCACTAGAGTTTTTAAATATCTCATCTAGGGAGTTCAAGTATTCTTTTATCTCAAACTTAATTGCTTTGGCTATTTGAAAGTCTGGCGCTTTTTCTTCGATTAACTCTTCTATTTTTATATTTAAATTTATCATTATAAATTATATCTAAAATAAATATTTAGTTCAAAATTAGTTTTAAACTAAATTTAAGAATTGTGTTGTTAGAATACTTATAGTTAATTAAAAGGGAGTACATTATGAAAACAAATTTACCTTCACATATAGATAGATGGTCATTCAATAAGCATAAGACTTATGACTTTTTAGAAAAATATGATGTTTTTATAATCATCGCAGTTTTTACTGTTGCATATTTTTTAATCTTTTAGTTTTAATGTTAATTTTTACGCAGTTAAAATATATGACATAAAATTAATTATTACAAAATCTAATAAAAAACCTTTCCTTAAATCTTTAAATCTACCAAAAAATGTTATAGTGTCACTTCAAAATTAATATTTTATGTTAATAAATATAATAATTATGCAGGAGTATAAAATGAATGTTACTATGACAGTAGAAGAAAAAGCTTATTTTAATAGACAAATACAACTTTGGGGTGAGGAAACTCAAGAATCCTTAAAAGAGAAAAAAATAGCTATTATCGGGTGTGGTGGATTAGGATGTAGTTTAGCAATTGCTTTAGGTAGTAGTGGAATAGGTCAAATCGATTTAGTTGATTTTGACACTGTTGGAGTACATAACATTCACAGACAAATTGGTTTTCAAACTGGTGATGAAGGAAAACTAAAATGTGAAGTATTAAAAGACTTAGTAAAATCACGAAATCCATATGTAAAAGTAAATTCATTTGACACTGACTTTGAAACATTTAGTTTTACTGATGATTACTATGATCTAATTTTAGATGGAACAGATAATTTACCAGTACGTGCAAAAATAAATTCTTTTTCTAAAGACAAAAATATCCCTTGGATATATGCAAGCGTAGAATCATTTCATGGTCAAGTATGTTTCTTCGATAAATCTGATTTCGAATCTGTATTTAATGTAACAGACCATAAACCAGGTGGAATTGCAGCACCAATCGTAATGCAAATCGCATCATTCCAAGCAAATACAGCTTTACGATACTTAGCAAATTTACATATTAAAAAGGATCTTTTAAATTACTTCTTTTTTAATGATGAAGGGGAATTTATTCATCAAAAGTTTGCATTACCAAAATAAAATAATTTTTGTTTATATAATTGATTCTTAAGCATTTTCAAGCTATAATCGTCAAATTTTACAAAATAAACAAGGAACTTTAATAATGCCAAAAAGAGAAGATATTAAGTCTATATTACTTATAGGGTCTGGTCCAATAGTTATTGGTCAAGCATGTGAATTTGACTACTCTGGTACTCAAGCTACAAAAACATTAAAAGAGTTAGGATATAGAGTTGTATTAATCAACTCAAATCCAGCTACTATTATGACTGATCCTGAATTTGCAGATAAAACATACATCGAGCCTATTACTGAAGAGATGATTGCAAAAATCATTGAGATAGAAAAAATTGATGCTGTTTTACCTACTATGGGTGGACAAACGGCTCTAAACGTTGCAACATCTATGTATGACAAAGGGATGCTTAAAGGTATCGAATTTCTTGGAGCTCATCCTGATGCTATTAAAAAAGGTGAAGATAGACATCTTTTTAATGAAGCGATGATTAAAATTGGTATGGATTTACCAAAATCTGCAACGGCTTATAATGTAGACGAAGCAATGCAAAAAGCAAAAGAGATTGGTTTCCCTGTAATTTCTAGAGCGTCATTTACTCTTGCTGGTGGTGGTTCTGGTGTTGCTTATAATATGGATGAGTTTAAAAAACTAGCACAAGAAGGTATTGATGCAAGTCCTATAAACGAAATCGAAATCATGGAATCTATGCTTGGTTGGAAAGAATATGAGATGGAAGTTATCAGAGATAATAAAGATAACTGTATCATCGTATGTTCAATTGAAAACTTTGATCCTATGGGTGTACATACAGGTGATAGTATTACTGTAGCACCTGCTCTTACACTTACAGATAAAGAATACCAAAACATGAGAAATGCTTCTTTTGATATTTTAAGAGAGATTGGCGTTGATACTGGTGGATCAAATGTACAATTCTCTATTTGTCCAAAGACTGGAAGAATGATTGTAATTGAGATGAATCCAAGAGTTTCTAGATCTTCTGCACTTGCATCAAAAGCAACTGGTTATCCTATTGCAAAAGTAGCAACACTACTTGCTGTTGGATTTACTCTTGATGAGATTGAAAATGACATCACTGGAACAACAGCTTCTTTTGAACCAGTAATTGATTATGTTGTTACTAAAATACCTCGTTTCACATTTGAAAAATTTCCATTAGCTAACTCTACATTATCAACTGGTATGAAATCTGTTGGTGAAGTTATGTCTATGGGTAGAACTTTTAAAGAATCATTCCAAAAAGCTCTTTGTTCATTAGAAACAGGATTAAGCGGATTTGAGACTATGGAAGGTGGTCTTGACTTAATCAAAAAAGAGATTAGAAGACCAAATGAAAGTAGAATGTTATACTTAATGCAAGGATATAGAGAAGGTTTAACAAATGAAGAGTTATTTGACCTTTGTGCTATTGATCCTTGGTTCTTAGATCAATTTAGAACACTTTATAATACAGAGTGTGAAATTATTGAAGCTAAAGATTCTATTTTAACTAATGCTGAACTATTAAGAAAAGTAAAAACTTATGGATTCTCTGATGTTATGATCGGAAAACTTACACAAAAAACTGAAGAAGAAGTATACCAAGCAAGAAAAGCTTTAGATGTAAATTTAGAATACAATGAAGTAGATACGTGTGCAGCAGAATTTAAAGCACTTACACCATACCTTTACTCAAGTACAAATGTAACAAAACTTCCAAAAGTTGAAGAAGTTACATCTGATGATAAAAAAGTTCTAATCATCGGTGGTGGTCCAAATAGAATTGGTCAAGGTATTGAGTTTGATTACTGTTGTTGTCATGCATCATTTGCATTAAATGAAATTGGTGTTAAAACTATTATGTATAACTGTAACCCAGAAACAGTATCTACAGATTATGATACATCAGATATCTTATACTTCGAACCAATTGATTTTGAACACGTGAGATCTGTAATCGAAACAGAAAAACCAGATGGTATTATTGTACATTTTGGTGGACAAACTCCATTAAAACTTGCTAATGCGATTCATGACTTTGGTGGAAAAATTATTGGTACAACTGCTGAAGTTATTGATTTAGCAGAAGATAGAGAAAAATTTTCTACATTTGTTGAAAAAGCAGGTCTTTTACAACCAGACAATGGTACAGCTGTTACTTTAGAAGAAGCTTTAGAAATAGCAAATAGAGTAACTTATCCAGTTCTTGTACGACCTTCTTTTGTACTTGGTGGAAGAGGTATGAAAATTGTTTACAATGATGATGAATTAAAACAATATATGGCTGAAGCAGTTTCAGTATCAAATGACGCACCTGTTCTTGTTGACAAATTTTTAGATAGAGCTATTGAGTTAGATGTAGATTGTATCTCTGATGGTACAGATGTTTACATCGGTGGTATCATGCAACATATTGAAGAAGCTGGGATTCACTCAGGAGATTCAGCTTGTAGTTTACCTCCAATTAGTTTATCAGATGCACTTTTAAAAGAAGTAGAAGATAAAACAAAAACTATGGCACTAGAACTTGGTGTTATTGGTTTAATGAATACTCAATATGCTATTCACCAAGGTAAAATTTACTTAATTGAAGTAAATCCAAGAGCATCTAGAACAGTTCCATTTGTTTCTAAAGCTACAGGAATCCCTATGGCAAAAGTTGCTACTAGAGTTATGTGGGGAGAATCTTTAAAAGATGCACTTAAAGCATATGATGCAGATGAGAAGATTGTAAATGTTACAACTCCATCAAGAGAAAACTTATTATTACCAATGCTAAAAGGTCATGTTGCAGTTAAAGAAGCAGTATTTCCATTTAATAAATTAAGTGGTGCAGATCTTATTTTAGGACCTGAGATGAAATCTACAGGTGAAGTTATGGGTATTTCAGATAACTTTGGTAAAGCATTTGTAAAAGCACAAGATGCTGCAAAAAATAATCTTCCAAGTGAAGGTGGAAAAGTATTTATCTCTTTAGCTGATTTAGATAAAGAGTTTGCTCCACAAATTGCTCTTGGTCTTGAAAACTTAGGATTTGATATCGTTGCTACTGGTGGTACATATACTGTTATAAGTGAAGCAGGGATACCATGTGCGAAAGTTGATAAAGTAAGTGAAGGTAGACCAAATATCGTTGATAGTCTTATGAATGAAGAGATTGTAATGGCGATTAATACTAGTGATGGTGAAGAGACTAGTAAAGATGATGGTCTTCAAATCAGAAGAACAGTATTAAGAATGAATGTGCCATATGTTACAACTGTAGCTGGAGCATTAGCATCAGTAAAAGCAATTGAAGCTAAAAAAGATGTAAATGGGTTACTTCCTAAATCAATACAAGAATTTTTATTATAAGAGTGAAAGTATAGAGTTGAACTCATCCTTAATATATTTGACTCAAACAGATACCACTGTAGGTTTTTTATCAAATAATGATAAAAAACTCTGTGGTGCAAAACAACGAGATCCAAAACAAAAAATCTTACAAGTTCTTGATAAATATACAACATTAAAAAAACTTGTAAGAGTACCTCAAAAACATAAAAAATTTATAAGACGTGCAAAAACCTCTACTATTATATACCCAAATAACTTGGCCTTTCGTGTAGTGGATAAGAACTCTTCTCATCAAAATTTTTTACAAAAATTTAATATGATGTTTTCAACATCTGCAAATAAAACGAAAAATACTTTTAATGAAGAATATGCAATTCAAAATAGCGATGTAATAGTATATTCAAAAGAAAAATTTCGAGAAAAAAAAGCCTCTAGTATTTATAAAATCAATAAAGAAAAAGTTAAAAAAATACGGTAAATTTATTTTACCAAGGATATAAATATGGAAAATAACAAAAAAACACTTACTATCATAGATACTTTTGGATTTTTATTCAGAAGTTATTATGCTCTTCCACCTCTAAAATCTCCTACTGGTTTTCCTACTGGTATGCTTACAGGATTTATGAATTTTGTAAGTGGAATAGGAAGAGACTTTAAAACTGACTATTTAGTATTTGCTCTTGACAGTAAAGGAAAAACATTTAGAAATGATATCTATGAACAATACAAAGCACATAGACCAGATGCTCCAGATGATTTAAAAGTACAACTGCCAGTGGCAATTGAGTTCATAGAAAAAATGGGTTTTAAAACAGCCTCTCAAGTTGGATATGAAGCGGATGATATTATCGCTTCTCTTGCTCACGATGGAGCAAAAAATGGACTTAATGTAAGAGTTGTAAGTCATGATAAAGATCTTTACCAGTTAATTGGAGAAGATATTTTTATGTTTGATCCTATGAAAAAGAAAATTGTTACAAAAGAAGACTGTTTTGATAAATACGGTGTATATCCTGCTCAATTTACAGACTATCAATCACTTCTAGGAGATAGTGCCGATAATGTACCAGGAGTAAAAGGTGTTGGTGCTAAAACAGCTATGGCTTTAATTCAGCAATTTAATACATTGGACAATATATATGAAAACATGGAAAATATTGAGAAACCAAGATGGCAAAAACTTTTAACAGAAGGTAAAGAGTTAGCTTACATCAGTAAACAACTTGTAACTTTAGATACACAGTTTCATGCTTTAGAGCAACTAGGTACTATAGAAACTTTAGAATTACCAAAAGAAAATCCTATTTTAAAAATTGCAGATACATTAAATGAATTCGGTATGAATAGAATCATAGACAAAGTTCATAAAGAGGGACTAAATTATAAAACTGCAATTCCAGCTGGATATCATGAATCCAAGTTCAAAGAACAACAAGTAGAAATAGATGTACTTGATTGTAAATATATCCTTTTAAACGATACTAATAAACTATTTGAAGTTATAAATAGTATTCCAAAAAACTCTTTAGTAGCCTTTGATACAGAAACAACAGGAATTGATGCGAAAAAAGCCAATATTGTAGGATTTTCATTTTGTTGGGAAAACTCAAAAGCATACTATGCTCCTATTGCTCATTTTTACTTAGGTGTAGAAGAACAAATATCTTTAGAAGATGCAAAACGTGCAATTGAACTTTTAAATAACCATAAACTAATCTTACAAAATTTCAAATATGATTTAGAAGTGGTACGAAATAATTTTAATCTAGATATAAAACTATTTGCAGATACTATGATAATGGCATGGCTTTTAGATAGTGATAAACCTGTAGGAATGGATAAATTAGCTACTAGATTACTCAATGGTTATACTACAATAGCTTTTAAAGATATTGTAAAAAAAGGGGAAGATTTCTCAAATGTAAGTCTTGAAGATGCTTGTAAATATGCTGCAGAGGATGCATTTATAACTTTTACACTTTATAGTAAAATTTTAAACGCATTTACCTCAAATGATGAAGAGTATATTATGAAAATAGCAAATCAAGTTGAATTTCCATTTATAAACGTATTAAATAATATGGAGAATAGGGGTATCAAAATAGATATTTCATTTTTTGAAAATCTTCAAATAAATAGTAAAAACCATCTTGGTGAACTTACAAAAAGTATCCATGAGCTTGCCGGTAATGAATTTAATATAAATTCTCCAAAACAATTGGGAGAAGTTTTATTTGAAAATCTAAAATTAACAGCATCTAAAAAAACTAAAACTGGATATAGTACAAATGAATCAGTCCTTTTAAAAATAAAAGATGAGCATGAAATAGTATCAAAAATTTTAGAATATAGAGAAGCTTTTAAATTACACTCAACCTATATAGAACCTCTCCTTGACTTAGGAAAACAAAATGATGAGAATAAAATATTTACTTCATTTTTACAAACAGGAACTGCAACAGGAAGATTAAGTAGTAAAAATCCAAATTTACAAAATATACCTGTAAGGTCTGAAGCAGGGCGTGCCATTAGAGAAGGTTTTGTAGCTAGTCAAGGTTATAAACTCGTAGGGATAGATTATTCTCAAATAGAATTACGACTTCTTGCACATTATAGTAAAGACCCAGCACTTCTAGAAGCATTTAGAGAAAATAAAGATATCCATTTACAAACAGCTATTAAAATATTTGGAGAAGAGGAAGCTCCAAATAAAAGAAACATTGCAAAATCTATTAACTTTGGATTACTTTATGGTATGGGAAGCAGAAAACTAGGAGAACAACTAGGAATTCCAGCAAAAGAAGCAAAACAATACATAGATAGTTATTTTGAAAGTTTTGGAACTGTAAAAAACTTTATGAAATCTATCCAAGATGATGCGATGGAAAATAATTATGTTAAAACATTATCAGGAAGAAAAAGACGATTTGACTTTGAAAATGCAACAGGTATGATGAAAGCTACTTATGAGCGAGAATCTGTAAATACTGTTTTTCAAGGAAGTGCTTCAGACTTAATTAAACTTGCTATGATAAAAATAGATATGAAATATAAAAATAGCGAAGATGTAAAAATGTTATTACAAATCCATGATGAACTTATTTTTGAAGTAAAAGAAGATAAGATAGATATCATCACAGAGAAACTAACATATATTATGGAAAACATCTTTAAATTAGAGGTTCCTTTAAAAGTTAGTTTATCAATTGGAGATAATTGGGCAAACTTAAAATAATTATTTAAGTTTTTATATATGTTCTTTAGGTAATATAAAGTTATTATTTATAGTACTTTGACATAAATAATTATTTTAGCTACAATTACAAAATATAAAGATAGGGAATACGAAATATTATGATTAAAAAAATAAGAAAATTTAGTAATATGACAGTTCTATGTATCACAGATAATGCAAGTTTAATTGCAGATATTCAAGAGAAATTTAAAGATGCAAAAAATTTGTTATTTTTAGACAATGTAGAATCTCTGAAGAGTGAAAAGAAGCCATATGACATACTTTTAATTGACTATGAATTCAAAGATTCATTAGAAGCACTTAAAGAGATGAAAATTATCAAGCCAATGCTACCTAAGATTGTTATATTAAAAGAAAATAATGAGCAAGATTTGGTTGATTGTATTAACTTTGGCGCATATTCAATATTATCAAATCCAGTAGAATACTGTGATTTACGATTATCAATGGTGATGGCTCTTAATCAATCTAAAAGAGTTGATAAGATTTGTTTAAATCATGGATTATATTATGATGATTACAGAGAAAGATTCTATGATGATAATGGAGCTATTAGTTTTACTAGATTTGAATTTGATCTTTTAAAATTATTACTAGATAATCATACTAAAATTATTAGTTATGATGAGATTAAAGAAAAAGTTTGGAAAGAAAAAAAGATGAGTATTTTTACAATGAGAAATGTTGTTAATAAAATCAGAAATAAAACTTATTATGAGATTATTAGAAACAACTCATCTTCAGGTTACCAAATAGACACGATAAAATAGAGAATGGATAGCATAATGGAAGAGCAAATAGTATCAAAAGATGAAATAGTAGAGATGTTTTCGTTAGGTGTATTAGAAGACAATGAAAATGGTTGGCTACTATATGGACAAGAGATTCAGATTATTGCATTACATGAAACAGATCCAAAATATATGCAAGATGTAACCAATGCTAGCTTTTATAAGTTAGTTCCAGTAAAAAAATAAAAGGAGAACATCACTATGTCACATTGCCCTTTTTGTAAGAAAAAGATAGCTATGAGTAAAGCATTTTGTTCAAGAAATTGTAAAGAAAACTATTTTCAACTAATAGCTATCCAAATACCAAAATTATTTTTAAAAAGAATTTATGTATTTTGTAGTAAAGAAGAGAGAGAGAAAGAGATCGCTAGCTTTGCTGCACGTCATAAATGGAGACTTGACCTTCTTAAAAACAAAATAGAAGATGAAGCCATTAAAATGGGTTATATAAAAGACCCATTGGCATAAGTTATTTTGCTTTATACTTTTTATATACAACCATATAAAGTATAGAGCAAATTATTGCAAATACTCCAGAGATAATCATCCCCATCGTTAACCATTTTGTTCCAAGCAAAAATCCCAATTGAATATCTGGTTGTCTAAACACCTCTGCTATTATTCGCATTACAGAATACAATCCCACATATAAAAGACCCAATTGACCATCAAATTGTTTTTTAGTACGTACTGCATATAAAATAACAAAAATTACAAACCCTTCTAAAAATGCTTCATATAAAGCAGATGGATGTCTCAATACTCCATTTACATATATTCCCCATGAAACATCTGTTGTACGACCAACAAGCTCTTGATTTATAAAGTTTCCTATTCTTCCAAATATATATCCTAAAGGAACCGCGAGTGCTGCAATATCAGACATAAACCAAAAGCTAATTTTATTTTTTCTACACCAAAAAATTGATGCAATAATAAATCCAGCTAAAGCACCATGATAACTCATTCCTGAGATACCTACAAAAGTACCATCTGCACCAAAAGGATTAAATATCTGCCAAGGATGCGTTAAATAGTAACTAGTATTTGGATCATAAAAAAGTATATATCCAAGTCGAGCACCTAAAATTACACCAATTTCAACCCACCAAATATAACTATCCAAAATCTCTTTTGATATATTAAGATTATCTTTTTTAATTATCCAGTGTGCTATTGAAATAGCACTTAAAAGTGCAATAGCATACATTATTCCATACCAATGGACACTAACCCCAAATATATTAAACGCCACGGGGTCAAAATTACTGTATATATTATTCCAAATTTCCATAAAGTATTTTGTTCCTTATCTTCTAATCTAAAGCATCTGCAATAAGTTCAATAGGATTTTTAAATACTACTTCTGTTTCTGTTCTTCCTAAACTATCTGTTATTTGCATTCTACAAGCACTACACTCAGCACTCACTACATTTGCTTTTGTTTTGTTTATCATTGCAGCTTTTTTTACACCAACAGCTTTTGCTAAATGATATTTTTCACTTTGCATCGTAACTCCACCAAACCCACAACACTCATTTGGATCTGACATCTCATCTATTTTATAGTTTTGTTCGATTAATTTTCTTGGTTCTTTTGATATTCCTTGCATTTTTTTAGCATGACAAGGATCATGATAAGTAACGATATCATTCATTTTTTTACCATGTGATTTTAATAAGTCTGCTAACTCTGTGCTGTCTTCTAACCATTTTGTTGCCATTAAAACTTTTGGAGCTAATTTATCAGCTCTAGCTTTCCACTCAGGCTGATCATGAAAATAATGAGACCAATCTATATTTATCATAGCACTACATGTAGCTTCTGGAATAATAATAGAATCAACTTCATCTATAAAAGTTTCAAAATATTCGATATTTTTCTTTGCAAGATGATCTACAGTATCAAAATCACCTGTAAAGTATGCAGGAGCACTACAACATAATTGTTTTTTAGGAATCATTACATCTATTTCAAGTTTTTCTAAAATTTTCAATAAACTCTTACCAATATTTGTATATGCATAGTTACCCATACATCCTATAAAAATAGCAACTTTTTGTTTCTTTTCCTCTTTTACTTCAACTTTAGAGTTTTTAATTTGCTCTGGATAAGAGTTCAAAAATGATTTTCTATCTGCATATGGAAGTGTTCTATCTTTTATAAGTTCAATTGGAAATTGAAATCTTGATTTTGCACCTTGATTTTTAGATTCAATTTTTAATCCACATGTTTGAAATACCCATCCCATTTTCGCCATAAAATCCATCATTTTTCTATTTCTTAAAAGAAAAAAGAAAGCTCTTTTGTACCATGCAATTCCATATTTCTTTGCTATATCTGAACGAACTTGTTCTATAATCATATCTGTAGGTAGGTCATTTGGACAGGCTTCTACACAGTTTGTACATAAAAAACAACTTTCAAAAATCTCTTTTGCTGTCTCATCTAGTTCAAGCTCATCTCTTTTATATGCCCCAAGTAAGTCAATAAATCCTCTTGGACTTGTTGTCTCATCTTGATTTACATTAAAAATCGTACAGTTTGTTTTACATTTTCCACATTTTATACAGTCATCACTTATCTCTGTAAAATCAAATTTATTATTATTCATTATTTAAAACTCTCCATTAATTCTTCTAATTCTAAAAATCTTTCAACTTTTTCTTCATAAATTTTGTTTGTATTATTTAACTCTTCACTAACTGCTACTAAACCTTTTTCTTCATAACATTTAGGATCCATAATACACGCATTTAACTCTTCTATTTTTAATTCTAACTCTTCTATCTCATTTGGTAAACTTTCAAAATCCCTTTTATCATTAAAAGTTAATTTTGTTTTTACCTTTTCTTTAACTATCTCTTTAACTTCAATTGGCTTAGCTGATACAATTGCATTTTGTTTTTCTGTTTCTGCAACAAACTTTGCATCTTTTTCATCTTCTAAGTATTCGCTATATTTTTGGTAACTCTCTTCTAAAAGCCCATCACCTTTAAAAATATATAATTTTTTTGCAATTTTATCTACAAAATACCTATCATGACTCACGAAAATCAAAGCCCCTTGAAAGTGCATAAGGTATTTTTCTAAGATATTAATAGTAGGAATATCCAAATCATTTGTAGGCTCATCCATAATCAATACATCGAACTTTTTAGTAAAGAGTAGAGCAAGGGCAATTCTATTTTTCTCACCACCACTTAAAACTCCTACTTTTTTTTCTAAATATTCTTTTGGAAATAAAAAGTTTTTTAAGTATCCATAAACATGCATATTTCTACCATCATTTAACTCAACTCTATCTCCGCCACCTGGACAAAACTGATGCATGATAGTCTGGTTTTCGTCTAGCATCTCTCTATGCTGGTCAAAATATCCTACTTTAAACTCACCTTTTTTAAAACTACCCTTATCTATTTTTAATCTTTCTAAAAAGACTTTTAAAATAGTTGATTTTCCACTTCCATTTGGTCCAACGATTGCAATAGTATCTTTTTGTAAAATACGAGCAGTAAAGTCTTTAATCAAAGGTTTGTTTCCCAAAGTTAAATACACATTATCTAACTCAAAAAGCATTTTCTTTTTATTTTTTGTATCACCATCATTGAAGGACTTTTGTTCTCTTTCAATGTCTAGTTTCATTTTATTGATTTTTGCAGGATTTGATTTTACTTTTTCTTTTAATGCAAAATAATTATCTTTTCGTAAAACATTTCTTTTTCTTCTAGCAGTAACACCATGTTGCATCCAGTGTGCTTCATCTCTAAGTTTGCTTACTAAATTTTCATGTTCTTTTTGTAGGTGTAAAAGATTTTGTTCTTTTTGAAGAAGATAGTCTTTATATCCACCTCTATACTTTGTAAGTGTACCATCTTCGATTTCGATAATATTTGTAGCAACATTATCCAAAAAATATCTATCATGAGAGATGAAAAGTAGAGTGAAGTTTTCTTTTAAAAGTATAGTTTCTAAAAACTCAACCATATAAACATCAAGATGGTTTGTAGGCTCATCTAAAAGTAAAATATCTGGCTTTTTCAAAATTAAACCAGCTAATCCAACTCTTCTTTGCTCCCCACCACTTAATAATGAAACATCTTTAAACTCATAATGTTTTAAATCAAATTCGTGCAATACTCTTTGTATTTTATTATCCAAATCCCAAGCATTATGATGATCTAAATAAGTCATATAATGGGACTGTTGTTTTAATAACTCTTCATTTTCATAATCTGTTGCTAATAACTCGGAGATTCTATCATATTCTCTTTGAGCATGTTTAAGTTCTACTAGTTGCTCTTCGATAGCATCTCTTACAGTAAGTCCTACTTTAAATTTAGGTTGCTGATCGAGCATCTCTATTTTAATCGATTTATCAATAGCTATCTCACCACTATCTGGTTCAATATCTTTTGTGATAATTTTCATAAAAGTAGACTTACCTTGTCCATTTTGACCAATAATAGCAACTCTTTGTTTCTCTTGCAGAGTAAAGTTGATATCTTTTAATATAACTTTTATGTCATATTGTTTATTTATTTTTTGTAAATCTATTAATGCCATATTATTTTTTGTATCCTAGATAAAAATTTCTTCATATATAATTACGCGATTATATCTAAATGTTACTAGATATACTCTTTTAGGATAGAGTAAATAGATTTGCTAATATTTATATAAGGTTCTATTATATTTAAATAGTGACACATTTGTGACACTATTTTTCATACTCTCCTAACAAAGATTGCTATAAAATTCCTCAAATATCAAGGAGATAATTTATGATTCAAAATATCTTAAAAAGAGATGGAAAATATCAAGTTTTTCAATCTTTTAAAATAGAAGATGCTATAAAAAAGGCATTTACAAGTACTGATATAGTCTATGATGACTCGATATACATAAGTGTAATAAATATATATAAAACAAAACATACTTTAACAGTAGAAGAGATTCAAGATAGTATAGAAAAAGAGCTATTCAAATCTCATCATTTTAGTGTTATGAAGTCGTTTATGCTCTACAGACATATGCATAAAATGCAAAGAGAGCATCTACTTGGACTAGATACAGATACGACATATATAAACTCAACACAGACTATAGAAGAGTATATAAATGGTACAGACTGGCGTATAAAAGCAAACTCAAATACAGGTTATTCTCATGCTGGACTTATCAATAATAGTGCAGGTAAAATAATAGCAAACTATTGGCTTGATAAAATTTATACAAAAGAAGAGGGTAGTTCTCATAGAAATGGAGATTATCATATCCATGACTTAGATAGTTTAAGTGGGTATTGTGCTGGTTGGAGTTTACGTGTTTTACTTGATGAGGGATTTAATGGTATACGTGGACGTGTGGAAAGTACGGCGCCAAATCATTTCAGAGAAGCACTGGGTCAGATGGCAAATTTTCTTGGTATTTTACAAAGCGAATGGGCTGGAGCACAAGCTTTTTCCTCATTTGATACTTATTTAGCTCCTTATGTATTTAAAGATAAACTCCCCTATAAAGAGATAAAAAAAGCGGTAAGAAGTTTTATATATAATCTCAATGTTCCTGCACGTTGGGGTCAAAGTCCATTTACAAATATAACTATTGATTGGGTTGTACCAGATGATTTAAAAGATCAAACTCCTACAAAAAATCAACATCATTTATTTAAAGAGTTAAAAGATGAAAAACTATTACAAAAAGCAAAAGAGAGAGGATGTAGTTCTTTGCATATAATGACGTATAAACATTTCCAAAAAGAGATGAATCAGATAAATAAAGCATATTATGAAGTGATGACAGAAGGTGATAAATCAGGACAACCTTTTACTTTCCCAATACCAACTGTAAATATAACTGAAGATTTTGATTGGTATGGAGAAAATACTGATATACTTTTTCAAAACACTGCAAAAATAGGCTCGTCATACTTTCAAAACTTTATAGGAAGTCAATACACTAAAGATGAAAATGGAAATCGCATCATAAATAATGAAGCCTATAAACCTGGACATGTCAGAAGCATGTGTTGTAGACTACAGTTGGATTTAAGAGAACTGCTTAAACGTGGTGGTGGGTTATTTGGAAGTGCTGAGATGACAGGGAGTATTGGAGTTGTTACAATCAATATGGCTAGGCTTGGATACCTATGCAAAAATGATAAAAAGAAACTTTTTAATAGACTAGAAACTCTTATGAACCTTGCAAAATCTACTTTAGAGAAAAAAAGAGTATTTATAAAAGACCTATATGATAGAGGGCTTTTCCCATATACAAAAAGATATCTTCATGGTTTTAATAACCATTTTTCTACAATAGGAGTAAATGGTATCAATGAGATGATTCGTAATTTTTCAGCAGATAAATACGATATTACAAGCCAATATGGACATGATTTTTCATTAGAAGTTTTAGACTTTATGAGAGAAAAAATGGTTGATTTTCAAACCCAAACAGGAAACCTATATAATTTAGAAGCTACCCCAGCAGAAGGCACAACATATAGGTTTGCAAAGGAAGATAAAAAAAGATATCCAGATATTTTGCAAGCAGGGTTGGATGACAATATCTATTATACAAATTCATCTCAACTTCCAGTAGAACTCACAGATGATCCTTTTCAAGCATTATCTTTACAAGACAACTTACAATGTAAATATACAGGCGGTACTGTTTTGCATCTTTATATGAAAGAAAAAGTTAGTTCAACCGAAGCTTGTAGAAAGTTGGTAAAAAATGTTATTTCAAATTTTAAATTACCATATATTACTATCACACCACTTTTTTCTGTATGTCCAAAGCATGGTTACATTCAAGGAGAACATAAATATTGCCCAAAATGCAAAGAGCAAGAAGTAGAACAAAAATGTATCGTGTATACTAGAGTTATGGGTTATCATAGACCAGTTGAGAGTTTTAATATAGGAAAAACAGGTGAACATAAACAACGAAAACAATTTATCGAATAAAAAAATAGTTTATGATTTAACGCCATTTTCTCATCTTGATTATCCAAACCAATTATCGTGCATAGTTTGGTTTACAGGATGTAATATGAGATGCGATTATTGTTACAATACAGATATAGTTTTTTCTAAAAAAGGAACTCACTGCTTAACTGATATTATAGAGTTTTTAGAAACACGAGTAGGGTTGCTCGATGCGGTGGTACTTTCAGGTGGAGAAGCTACAAGTCATTATATAAAAAAATTTTGCATAAAAATCAAAAAGCTTGGATTTAAAATAAAACTTGATACAAATGGAGTCAATTTTACAACTATCAATGAGCTAGTTGATTTAAATTTACTCGATTATATCGCACTTGATTACAAAGCTCCATCATATAAATTTAGAAAAACAACACACAATAACCAATTTTATTTATTTGAAAAAACGCTTAATTATCTTTTGAAAAAAAAGTGTAACTTTGAAGTAAGAACAACAGTACATAACGATTTATTAGATGAAAGTGATGTAAATTTTATCATATATGACTTAGTTCAAAAAGGATATAAAGGTACTTATTTTATACAAGAGTTTTTATATACAAAAAATACTATTAAAAACTTAATGAGTCCAAAGAGATTATTTAATAAATCACTTCTTACAAAAAAACTTAATATTGTTTATAGATAAACAAGGTTGAGTTTATATCCTTGACCTTTTATATTATGTACTAGATTTGTAGATGTTTTTATCCTAAACCTTCTTATAAAAGTTCTTATTTTCTCTTCATTGACACTCTTTTCATCCCAGAGTTCATAAGCTAGTGTTTCATTAGATACCATTGTGTTTGTATTAAGGAGAAGTTGCAAAAAAGTCATTTCTCGTTTTGTTAGTTTAACATACTGGTCATTTTTATATAAACTATTTGTTTGCGTATGAAACTGTAATTCTGTATTTAAAATTAGGATATCATTTTGCATCGTATTTGCAATAGAGTTAATATATTCCAATAACTCCTCAGGATCGAAAGGTTTGATAAAATACTTTACTACACCAACATCAATAGCACCCAATAACTTTTCTGTTTCACTAAAAGCACTTAATATTATAATATGTACATTAGGATTTATTTTACGTAACTCCTCTGCCATCTCTAAACCAGTAAGATGAGGCATCATAATATCAGTGATAACCAAATCAGGAGAAATACTCATAAATCTACTAAGACCATCTTTTCCATTGTTTTCTACATAAAAACTTCCAAAATACTCTCCAATCGCTTGTTTTAAAAGGTGAGCCAGTTTTACTTCATCTTCTACTAAAAGTACTTTTAAATTTTTTAATTTATCATACATACTATCACTTTTGTTCTAGAGGGATTTGTATAGTAAAAATAACACCATTATTATTATTATTTTCAAATTCTATTGAGCCGTTAAAGGCTTGCTCACAAATCATTTTTGACATAAACAAACCAAGTCCAGTACCACTGCTCGTGTGTTTAGTCGTAAAATATGGCTCAAAAACTTTTTCAATATGTTTTTCTTTTATTCCACCAGCATTATCATGTAAAGATATAAATACAAAATGATCTCTTTTTTTCATTGTAATTTGTATCTCTCTTTGACTTATGTTATTAGATATAAAAGCATCTTTTGAGTTATGTATAAGATTTATCATAATTTGCGTTAATTCATTGCTAATACCAAGTATCATCAACTCTTCAAAATCTGTTTTGATAAAGATGCTTTCTTTTTTTATAATTTTTTCTGATATCTGTATCGCTTCTTGGATACTTTGAGAAGGACTAAAAAGACTTTTTTCTTTATTGGGATTGAAAAAATTTGTGAAATCATCAATAGTATTTGACATATTTTTAATAATATTTTTACTTTCTAAATAAGACTTTTGCATCTCATCATTTCTATAAAGCAAAGATGATTTTTTCATATTAAATAAAGTGAGATTTAGTTCTGTAAGTGGCTGACGCCATTGGTGTGCTATATTGGCCAACATTTGACCTAAACTAGCAAGTCTAGATTGCCGAAACATCACTTTTTGTTTTTGTTGATTTTTATTGACTTCTTCAATAATTCTTTGTTCTAGTGTATGATTGAGTTGCTGTAACTGAGAAGTTTGTTCTTGTACTCTTTTTTCTAGATTAAAATTTAACTCTTCGAGTTCTAGCTCTTTTTTCTCTAGCTCTTTTTTTAAAAGTACCTCTTGTGTTACATCATATCTTACAGCAATAAATTCTTCTATATCTCCATTTTTATCAAGTATAGGAAAAACAGTAGTATTTACATAAAATACTGTTCCATTTTTAGCGATATTTTTTACAGTTGACTTATATGTTTTTTTACTTTTTATAGTACTCCATAAGAGTTCAAATTTAGAAGAATCGGCACTAGGATCTCTTACTATATTATGATTTTGACCGATTAATTCATCTCTTGAGTAGCCAGAAATTTTGCAAAACTCATCATTTACAAAAGTTATGATACCTTTTGTATCTGTTTTTGAAATGATATTATTTTGCTCAATTGCTTGTATATATTGTTCTAACATTATATGTTAGTTTAGCATAATGTATATATACAAAGAGTAAAAACTAGCTTTATAGACTTATTTTATTATGCTCTTTTATCATCAGATAAATAAGATTTATTTTCTCTTCCAAATCAAGTAAAAGAGCCATATAGTCATCATCAACTACATCTAAAAGACTTTTTTTAATAGTATTATGTAATAGCTGATCGATATTTCCCTCATCCATTTGTTGCAAAGCAGGAACTATATGGGGAAAAAATTCTTTATTCTCTATATATTTTACAAGCATCACTAAAGGTGGTTTTTGTGCATCTGTACCTATCTTTTCATTTTTTATCAAAATAAGTAACTCATGAGCTAGTTTATTTGATAATAATATAATCTTACCAAGTTTTGTACAAAACTCATCATTTTCATACAGTTTTTCTAAAGTATCACTCTGTATTATTTTACTAAACATATTAAATTTTTCCTTGTTTTTCTAGTGCCTTATCAAGTCTATCTATAACTTCTACCATTTTTTCTTCTGATACTGCAAAATTTAGTCGCATAAAACCAGAACCATTTAACCCAAATCCAAGTCCAGGATTTAATCCTAATTTTGCTTCACGAACAAAAAAGTCACGAAGTTTTCTATCGCCTAAATTCATCCCTCTACAATCTATCCAAGCTAAGTATGTAGCTTCTGTAGGAGTGAGTTGTAATTTATCTGGATATTTTTCACAAAGCTTTTGTAACATCTCATAGTTTTTATACAAATGCACTTTTAACTCTTCTAACCATACTTTTCCATTTGTATAAGCACTTTGAAATGCTACATGAGATAAAACAGAACCCTCTGCAAAATGATGTTTTTTATACACATCTAAAAACTTTTCTTTTAAAGTTTCATCTGAAATAGCTACACTACTCATAGCAACTCCAGCTAAATTAAATGTTTTTCCTACACCAATTGCAGTAACACAAATATCTTTTGCCTTTTCACTTAATGAACTAAAAGAGATGTGTTTATTTCCTTCAAAAACTAAGTCAGAATGTATCTCATCTGCAAAAACTACAATATTATTTTTTACACATATCTCCAAAAGTTCTGTTAGTTCTTCTTTGCTCCATACACGACCTACAGGGTTATGAGGGGAGCATAAAAGTATCATTTTTGTACGTTCATTGATTTGAGATTTTAAATCTTCAAAATCAAATCCATATTTTCCATTCTCTTTAATTACTAACTTATTCTCTAATACTTCTCGATTATGTCTTTTTACACTTTGGAAAAACGGAGGGTATACTGGAGTATTTATGATGATATTATCACCTTCATTTGTGTAAGCTTCTATAGCTACATTTATACTTGCTACTACAGAATGAGAATATATCATATCAGATAACTCGAACTCTACATTATGATTATTTTTCATCCAGTCTATTTGAGACTGGAAAGCAGAAGAGGGTACCTCTTCGTATCCTAAAATAGGATGAGTAAGTCTTTTTTGTATATCTTTAAATATAAAATCTGGCGTATCTATATCCATATCTGCAACCCATACAGGCATAATATCCTCAGTACCAAATAGTTTTTTACGCAGAGTATATTTCTCTGCATTTGTATTTTCTCGTGGAGAAGATGTCGTAAAGTCGTACATTTTTTTCCTTTTTTACTTTCATTACAGATTGCAAAATTAAATATTATTTGAGTATTTTTTGTTGAGTTATCTTTGTTTTATATTGCTTATTTTAATTGTCGTGTGGTAAGCTCAATCAATAATTTTAAGTTATCAATATAGTTTTCTGTATCATCTAAATCATCACAAATGATTCCATATCTTCCTTCAACAGCATATTCATTTAATTTGATAAATAAATCAATATCTGGTATTAAGTCAATATTATTTTCGGTACATATCTCAATCAACTCTTCTATATCATGAGTTTTTTTAATATTTATATTTGCATTAGTTAATAATGCCTTGAGCAATTTTTCTACTGATTGTTGTAAATCAAAATAAATCTTTTCTATATCTATTTCTATTTCATTTTTTTCGAACAAAGTATACAAAGCCTGGCCACTATTAAAATCAATAATTGCCTTGTATAAAAATATATCAGCACTATTCTTTATCTCAGATTGTTTCATATAGGACTTCTCCTTTATGTCTTACATCATAAAGAGCTGTATTTAACCAGTTTTCATCACTATGAGACAAATAGTAATTAGTGTCTACAAGTAATATATCTTTTGATATTTTAATCTCTTTAAGTTTTTTTCGTATTTCTAATTTCATATCTATCTTTGAACTGTAATTATCATCAATAATACATATATCTAAATCACTATCTTCATTTGGGGTACCATAAGCATAACTCCCAAATAAAATAATCTTATTTAATTTTAAAGGCTTAAGACTATTAACTATCTGAGATTTTGTTTTATTTATATCAATCATCTGTTTTCCCTTATCCTTTTTATTTATTATACAATAAATATATTATATCAATATTACTAGTTTTTTTGAACTATTCGAATTTTTCGACTAGTTGGATTTTTACTTGACTTTTTTTGTATAAAAATATTTTTGATATGATAATTTATAGTATATAATTCAACTTTAAATAGTTCACTTAATTGCTCTTGAGTAAGCCAAATACTTTCATCATTTACAGATACTTTTAGTTCTAATTCTCAGTCATTTTAAACCACAATATTCTGTATTTTTATACCTTATACTTTTAGATAATCTTAAAAATATCTCAAAGTGTCATATTTTTTATATTATTCATCATTTAGTATATTTTCTATTGGTGAAGATGCCGTAAATTCATACATCTTTTCCATTATGTATTTAAAATTAAGAATGTCGTTTTAAGTCTTCTCACTATCTAAATCAGTAATGTTATTATATAATTTATCAATTTCTTTATATGTATATTCTTGTTTTAAGGTAGTAGGATGTTCTTTAAAATAATATACTTCTATACTATTTGTATTTTCTTTTGTATTTATTATAGAATTACAATAAGGTTCTCTTCTTACTATTTCAATGGCTTTTTGAATATAAGGGTTTTTTGTATTAATATCTTTCATAGCACATGGCATAACTTCAGCTATTGAATATAAATATTTTTTGTCTGTTGGATATAGATCTTCAACTGGTTCTGAATAAAATTTATATGAGTTCTTTTTTAATTTAATTTTATAATAATTTATACCTCTGCCTTGAAGCTTTTCCATAATCTTATTTTCTTCTTCTTTTTGCATCTTAAAGCCAAAATATATAGACTTAACTGCTCGATAATCATATTCTATTTTACCAAATTGAGGACATATTATTCTAGTCTCATTTTCATATTCCCATCGTTTAGACTTATATCCTAAAATCTTTTTCATAAAAGAAGTCAGATCTTCCACATTATCCATATCATCTTTTGTCAAGTCATATGGTTGATTTGATTACTTCATTTCAAAAAAAACTAATAATTCTTTTTTATCAAATATCCTCTCTTCATTTAATTTTAATAACATATCTAAATCATATTCTATACAAAAGCCTTTATGTGAATTTGCATAATGTGCCCATAATAATTCATCTAAATGATTTTTACTTAATGAATAAATTCCAGAAGTTACATTATGACTTAACATATTATTTAATTCATTTTTAAAAATATCCATACTCGTTGTTGCTTGTGGATTCACTTTTAGCATTTCATCAATTTGATTCATTAGTTTATCTGTTGAAACAAAACCCTCGCAAGGGTCATTTAAATCTTTTACAGTTGGTGCATAAATTTCATTATTAATTAAAGAGTTTAAATCTCTTTCAAATGCTCCACCTCTATATTTATAAACAAGTTTGTTTTGTTCATTCATTTATTTAATTCCTATTATTTTTACACTGCATACTATTAATTATCTCTTCTTCCACACACTCACTTCAGACACTGTATGTTGGTATTTTCTTTTAGTTTCTTTGATAACAAAATCAAGGTCTTGTGTATGGATTAGTTCAAATTTATCTTTTAATATCTCTTGTAATGTATCGATAGTTTTTACATCATTTCCATTTTCATCTTTATATCCACCTAACCAAAACTCTTTTTTAGTTGAGCTTTCTTGCCATGTGTATGGAGAAGTAAGTATCAAAATACCATCATCGTTTAGTCTCTCATCAATAGTATCTAAAAATAGTCTTGGTTGATACAATCTATCGATAAGATTTGTAGCTAAAATCATATCGTATGAGTTAAAATTTGGTTTTAAATTACAAGCATCTCCTTGCCAAAAAGCAACTTTTTCTTTTAGATTTGCATATCCTAACTCTTCTATCGTAACTTTTTTGTTAGTAAATAGTTCTGCTTCATCTGGGCTTTGAAATGTTACTACACCATCCTCTTTTAGTTTTGTACCAACTTGCACAAATCGTACAGAAAAATCAATCCCCTCCACTACATCGAAAGTTTTTGCTAACTCAAATGTGGCACGACCAGTCGCACACCCTAAGTCTAACGCTTTTGCTGTATTTACAGTATATTTAGATGCAATTTTAGCACACTCAACTGCAAAGTTATTTACTCCAAAATGTGTATCTCCATATTGAAATTCACAGTACTGAGATACTAACGCATCACTTTCATATATATCCATCTCTTTTTTATCCTCATTATTTGTTATTACATATCTAAAACCTGCATTTTGAAAAAAATGTCTTCTAAATGCATATCTTGAATCATTCATTATTAAATTTCCACTACTAGCCCAAGATGAACCAAGTATTAAAGCGTGTTTATCATCAAAAGTTGGAGTTGAAAAGTCATCATACGCAACATGCGGTGCAAACCCTTCAAATCCAAATATAGGCGTACGACTCCACTGCCAAACATTTCCCACTACATCATAGATACCATTGAACTCAAAACTATCAACATCACATGCGGAAAAATTAATCAAATTTTGATTTGCATTTTGTGTGTTAAAATTCAATAGATCATCTAAGTTAGCATGTTTACAAAGAGCTTTGTATTCTACTTCACTAGGTAAACTATATGTTACACCATCTTTTTGGCTTTTATAGTTACAAAATGCTTGCGCTTCTAGGGCATTTACATCTGCTGGAAAATTAAGTGGCATATCGATAACTTTTGTTAAAGTTCTATACTTATAGTTTTCTCCATCTTTTATCCAAAAAGTAGGGTGTGTAGCTTTTGTAATCTCTAAAAATTTTTGTCCCTCAGGACTCCAATATTTTTCTATATTGTATCCATCAGCTTCTACAAACTCTAAAAACTCTTTATTAGATACAAGATATTTTGATACATGAAACTCTTCTACATCTTCTTCATAGTGTCCATACTCATTATCCCATGAGTAAAAATGGTGTGTTTCATTTACACCTAGTTTTATATGTGCAGATGGAATCATTACCATCTCATTTTCTATCTCATTATTTGCACTTTCTAAAACATTAAAATACTCACTATCTTTTATAAACTCTAAAGGCATCTGTCTATGTAATACTAAAGAGGTTTCTATATGAATTCTTTCATGCTCAATACCCATCAAAATAATCCACATATCACTATCTTTAGTAATAGGAAGAGTTAATGGTAATATATCAATAAGTTCATCTACTAAAGTACGTACAGCATCTCTATACTCTCTTACCTCTTGTACTTTTGGCCATGAGTAGTTTTTTGATTCTGTATCATCCCATGTCATCTCATCTACGCCAACAGCAAAGATAGATTCAAAGTCTGGATTGATTCTATTTTCGATGATTCTCATATTGATAAGTTTATTGATAAAAAATGTAGCAGTATGTCCAAAATAAAAAATCATAGGGTGTCTTGTGATCTCTGATTGTTGATAAAAAACATCATCATCTTTTAACACTTCAAAGATCTTTTCAAAAGTATCATAAGTGTCATGAAAATATTTTTTTATCTCTTTTCTTTTTAGAAACACATCACTACCATTTAATGTTACTGGATATAAACTTCCATTTGTAAAATTCATTTTAATTATTCCTTTTTTATTTTATCAACCTACATTTAATAGCCATATAAAAATGGATATAGTAAAAATAGACAAAATAGTTTGTATTGAGACAATTGAAGATATCAACTTCAAATCACCACCTAATTCTCTTGCCAATGCATACGCAGATGAAGCAGTTGGCATACTTGCAAATAATATTAACAAAATTATTCTATCGTTTTCTACCTCAAATAATAAACAAACTAAATACATAATAATAGGTAATAGTATTAATTTACTAAACGATGTTAAAATTAATGCTACTTTTGTACTACCAATCGATGACAGATGTAAACCAACACCAACAGATAAAAGTCCCAATGGAAGCGCTGCTGAACTTAAGATAGATAAAGTATTTTCTACAAGAAGAGGAAAACTCCATCCCATTACATTAAAAGTCCCACCAAAAAGACAAGCAAGAATAAGAGGATTTCTAATAATAGACCCAAAAAAAGAGCTAAAAGTGATTTTATTTTTTGGTACATAACTTGCAAATACTGTAATACAAAATATATTTAATAAAGGGATGATAAATGTTATAAGTAACATTCCCATTACAAAATTTTCTTCACTCAACAGAGCATGAGTAAGTGCTAAAAATACATAAGTATTAAAACGAACTGCACCTTGGAATATAGAAGTAAATGAACTATTTTCAAATTTTAGAATTTTATTAATGAATATTAAAAATATAGATAAAATGACCAAAGATACAGTAGCAACAATAATAAAATCAAAATCCATGATATTTTGAATATTGGCTGTAGAAAGCTTATAAAATAAAAGAGATGGAAATAAGACAAAATAATTGAATCTATCAAGATGTTTCCAAAAACTATCATCTGGAAATTTTATTCTTTTAAAAAAGTATCCCAATAATATCAACAGAAATATGGGGGTTAGGGTATTTATGATTAGCATAAATTAAAATATAAACCTATGATTCATTGATTCTCCTATATGGTTAATATCCAAAAATAATAGCATAATCGAATTAAATAGAAATAATTTTTAAAATATAGCTTCTTATTAAAGATTAATTGAGTTTCATTAAGATATTATATTAAAAATTATTAAATTAGAAAAGAAGATATACATATGATTGAGAAAAAAGGTTCAATATTAACAGTTAGAGAAGATATAAAAGTTTTTGACTGTACTATAAGAGATGGTGGTTTAGTAAACGATTTTCATTTTACAGATGAGTTTGTAAAAGCTCATTATGATACATGTGTAAAAGCTGGTGTTGATTATATGGAAATAGGGAAAAATAATTCACCAACATTACAAAGCCCAGAACAATTTGGAAAATGGAACTTCTGTAAAGAGGAAGATATCAGAAGTATTGTTGGAGACAATGATACAAATCTTAAAATTGCAGTTATGTCAGATATCGGTAGAACTGTTGCTTCAGAGCTTTTACCAAAAAGTGAATCTGTTGTAGATATGGTAAGAATCGCTACTTATATTCACCAAATACCTGCAGCAATAGAACTAATAAATGAAGCTCATGCAAAAGGATATGAAACTACAGTAAATATCATGGCTATTTCAAAATCATTTGATGATGAGCTAGATGAGGTGCTAAATGCACTAAGTCAAACACCTGTAGATGTTATTTATATTGCTGATAGTTTTGGTTCATTTTATCCAGAACAAATCAATAGACTTACTGAAAAGTATTTAAAGGTAGCAGAAGCAAATGGTAAAAAAATCGGTATCCATGCACACAATAACATGCAACTTGCATATGCAAATACAATCGAAGCTATGACATATGGTACAAGTTACTTAGATGTTACTATTTCAGGACTTGGACGAGGAGCAGGTAACTGTCCTATGGAACTATTAATCGGTTTTCTTAAAAATCCAAAATATAAAATGATGCCAGTACTTAAATTCATCGAAGAGTTTATCGTGCCATTAGAAAAAGAACTTGACTGGGGATACTCAATTCCATATATGTTAACAGGTCAACTAAACGAGCATCCAAGAACTGCTATGAAAGCAAGAGAAGAAAACGATACAGAATATAGAGAACTGTATAGAAATCTTTTAAACGAATAACAATTTATTCTCTTTTGTTAAGAAGCTAGTCAATTTTTGGCTAGCTTTTTTTATATCTGCTACACATATCTCACTGGTACATAATACTTCACTTTAAACTTCCCATTATCATTTAAAAAATGATTCTCTTCAAAAATAGTATATGATGGAAAAGTAGTCGTTTCAAAACCACTATTAGGTAACCAATGATGATACACCCACTGAATAAGTTTGAGTATATCCCCAAATTTTCCCTCAACTTCAAATACTGCACACAAGATACTTTTTATCTCAAAGTAGGGTAAGTTTGTGTTTTCTAGATTTGTATTTTCATCTACAGCAATGCACGCTACATAATAACACTCTTCTAGTGGCGTGATAATAGGATTATCATGATAGATAGCTATTTGTTCATGTGTTTTTATGTTATTTGTGTAAACCCATGCCATAAGTTTTTGCCATGTCTGTACTACTTTTTTGCTATAACCTTTTTCTCTAATATAGTATGCTTTTTTTGTTTTTGTTTTTACTATTTTTGGCTCTAGATGAGAGAAGTCAGCTTTAGATAAACTTGCAGCTTGAGAACTTGATAAAATTTTATTTGAGTAATCTTTATATCCACCATTTCTCCAAAGTTTTGGAGTCTGTTCAAAACGTGCTTTAAAAGCTCTTATAAATGATGTCTGAGAACTATATCCACACATATTTGCAATTTCTGTAATAGTAGAGTATTTATTGGTTATGAGTAGGTTTGATGCTTTTTGAAGTCGGATAGATTTAATTGTTTCATAGATATTTGTACCCATTTGTTCTTTAAATATACGATGAAAATGGTATTTGCTGATTCCAAAATCTTTTGAGAGTTCATCTAAGTTTATATCTGTGTCAATATTGTTAGTGATGTAATTCATCATATTATTGGCTAATTTACTATGTAAAAGATTCGTCTCTTTTTTGTGCATCTTCTATCCTTATATTTTGAATTATATCATAAAAAGAACATAAACCAAACATCAAAAGATAATAATATTAGCAATAATAGATAACTATAATAACAATAATAGTGCAGACTAAAATAATACTTCATGATATTATTCGCTTTACAAAAATCAATATAATTACTAAGGAACTACGATCATGAATGAGATGGAAAACATCATAGAATTATTTTTACAACACACTATCACTTTTTTTGCGATTATCAATCCCATTGGTGCTAGTGCATTGATGTTGTCTATTTTACACAAAGATGTAACAAAAGAGGAGATTCATGAGATAGCTTATAAGTCTACAATTGCTGCTACTGTTGCTTTTTTTATAGTTTTAGGTGGAGGAATCATCGTACTAGATATGTTCGGTATCGATATCAATTCTATAAAAGTAATGGGTGGAATTATACTTATAATTATGGCAATCCAAATGGTACAAGCAAAAAAAGAAGATAGTAGTTTTAAAGATAGAAAATGTAGTGATATGACTATCGTTCCTATTTCTATTCCTATTATTTTTGGTCCAGCTATTTTTACAACTATTATAATAGTAAGGGGAGTGAGTGAAGATATTAGTGATATCATCCCTATTATTTTTGCTTTTTTAGTAAATGCATTGGCTGTGTACATAACTTTTAGAAACTCTGTTTATATTAAAAAAATTTTAGGGGAAACTGGACAAAATGTTATAACTAAAGTGATGGGGCTTATTGTAGGGGCTATTGCGGTGCAGTTTATTTTAAGTGGTAGTGTGACTTTGATACAAATGTATCTCAACTAATCCACATGAGATTTTAGTTATCATAATTTATAAACAAAAAGTGAGATAATTATGAGTGAAAAAAAAGACTTTTTTGCACACAAAGCAAAAAAATATGAAGATAACGAAAAAAGAGTTTCAAATGTACAAAATATAGCAGATGGTATTTTAAAAAACATCACATATACAAAAGAGATGAGTATCCTTGACTTTGGTTCTGGTACAGGACTACTTACTCAAGAGATAGCTCCTTATGTAAGGAAAATTACTGCTGTTGATATGTCTACATCAATGAATGAGGTTCTAAGAGAAAAAACAGAAGGTTTCGCTTGTGATTTAGAAGTATTAGAACTCGATATCACTTCACAAGAATACTCAGATAAACTATCAAACTTAGATAGTATCATCTCTTCTATGACTATCCATCATATCAAAAATACAGAAGATTTATTTCAAAATTTTTACGACCTGTTAAATGAAAATGGAACAATAGCACTTGCAGACTTAGAAACAGAAGATGGAAGCTTTCATACTTCTGATACTGGTGTATTTCACTTCGGTTTTGATAAAAAAGAGTTTTTAAATATAGCTAAAAAAGTAGGATTCAAAGACTTAAAAATAGAAACTATTTCAGTATCGAGTAAACCGCATGGAGAATATCCTATATTTTTATTGACTGGTAGGAAATAATAATATTTTTATACTTTAAAAATCTAAAGGAGATTTGATATCAGATTTATTTAGCTCTTTTACTACATGCGTATATATCATAGTTGTTTCAATAGATTTATGACCAAGCAACTCTTGTATAGAACGAATATCTGTACCATTTTGTAGTAAGTGTGTTGCATATGAATGTCTAAATGTATGTGCTGTGACTCTTTTATATATACCACATAATGTTACTGACTTTTTAATAGCTCGATTTATATTGATATCGTTTATATGATGTCGTCTTGTTATATTTTCTCTTTTATCAAAAGATACTTTTGAAGCAGGAAATAAATACTGCCATTTTATATCAGTACTTGTTGTACTATACTTTTTAGATATAGCAGAAGGTAAATATACATTTCAATATCCATCTTTCAAATCTTTTATATGGAGAGTCTGTACACGTATAATTTGTTGGCGTAATCTATCTTTGAGTTTTAAGGGTAGGGGTACTATCCTATCCGTATCACTTTTACTATCATAGATATAAATATTGTCATACGAAAAATCTATATCTTTTACACGAAGGCGTAAAGCTTCTTTGATACGAAGACCACAACCATAAAGCAGTGATACTATTATATTATTTATTCCTATTATATTTGTAAGTATTTGTTGTACTTCTTATATACTTAACACTACAGGTATTCGTGATTTTTCTTTCGCTTTAAGTGACTGTATATTCAAACTCAATACATCTATTTCTAATACTTCACGATAGATATAAAAATAACAAAGCATTAAAAGCTTGGTTTTATAAATCAAGACTTCGTCGTGTGAGTAGATGGTGCTACATTTTTTCAACTGCTAAATGAGTAAGAAATTTTTCTATTTCAATCTTTCCCATATCTTTTGGATGTTTTTTATTATGAAATAGTATATAACTCTTAGCCCAATAATAGTAAGTTTGTTCAGTAGATTTACTATAATGTTTCAAGCGTATCTTATGTACTAATATATCCAATAATTTTGGCTTCATAATATTAACCTTTTCTTAAATAATGTTGTTTTATACTCTATATAAGATTTATAATAACATATAAGAGTTTATATATACTAAAATATTGTATTGAAAATCATTGTTGAGTGTATTATATGGTATTTAAGTATTATATAACTATTATGATTATAAATAAATAGTTAGTCTATAAAACAAAAGGATAAATATGGAAACTGAAACAGTCGTTAATCTTAGTCAATCAGATATTATTGGAATAATTGGTGCATTATCAACAATTATTATTGGTTTACTTTCGTGGTTTATATCTGCATCACATATGAAAAAAACTATGGAAAGAAAAGAACTTCAATATAGTATGAAAATTTCTCCACTAATTAATAAAGATTTATTTAAAGAAACTAACAAATTAGAAATAAAATATGAAGATGATATCATTGAAGAATTAGTTCTTCTTGAAATAACTATTATCAATAGTGGAAATATGGCAATTGAAAATCCTCCAATAAGAATTGAATCTAAAGATGCAACATATATTATTCCTGCATATTTAGATGATGTCCCAGATGGTTACGAAGATCATTGGACTATAGAGCGTGAAGATGGTGAAACTAGTTTAATTAAAGTTAATCATATAAATCCTGGTCAAAAAATTAAAGCAAAATTTTTAATGGATAAAATGCCACCAGAGAATCCTATGTTTATTTGTGCAACACCTAATTTAAAAATAAAACGTATTGCAGATATTGAAATATCAACTACAGCTTTATCTATTTTGGATGTTATTTATCCAAGTATATCAAGTACAATTAAACTTATAAGATAATTTAAACAAAAAAGACTAACAAAGCCTTGAAAAGGAACAAGTGACCTACGAAATTTTTAAGCCTTAAAGAGTTAAAAAGTAGTGGTCATAAAAAGAAATCATTAAACTGCCTGAGGGTCATTGTCCCTTAAGTCGGTCGTTAGCAAAATAACATAAAGGAAAAATTTGAATTATCAACAAGCATTAAATAAATCAAGGTTAAAAAGAATTATCGGATTTATTATTCTTTTAATAGGAATAATTTCATCAACAATTTCAATATTAAGAATGTTATATTTTAATTTTGATGATGGAACAGTTATTTCTGGAGCATTATCAAAAGTATTTAAAAATTTAATATCTTTAATATATGAAAATACTCAATTTTTAAATATATTTTGGGAAAATTGTCCAACACCAAATTTAAATCAATTATATACTCAAGATAATATATATTTTATATTATTATATATATTAATATTTATTGGTTCAGCGGTATATAGTTCTGGTAAAAAATTAGCTATTAGATTAAGTGAAATCAATACAATGATTGAAAATGAATTAATTCACGAATCTATAAGAGATGGAGAAAGAAGAACAAGACAAGAAATGCAAAATAATGCAAATATAAATGATTCAAGTATATTTTCCCAAGTACATCAATTATATATTGCCCCATTAATTATAACAGTAATTGGAGGAGTATTTCTAAAATTATCAGGGTTTTAGGTTTGCTCGTTATCTAAAGAAAGGAACATATGAATTGGACTGATACTTTTATTAAAAGACTATACCCTATGTATAAAAAAGATTTAGACATAGAAAATGCTTATCTTTTGAAATATAAAAATTTACCATATTCACTATTTAAATATAGAGAAGTTAATAAATTTTCAATTAATAACTTATTAAATGACTCAGTATGGTTATTAAATCCAACAGAATTTAATGATCCTTATGATTCATCATTTACATATGATTTTACTTCATATGGAGTAAAAAATGTAGATAAATTTTTATCAAATTATAGTACAGCTGAATTTTCAAAAAAAGAAATTCAAAGAATTAAACAATGTGAAGATTCGTTTCAAGAAATGAACCTTATTATAAGAGAAAATGCGAAACCTGAAGAAAAAATAATGCTTGATAAAATTGGAAAATTACTTTTATCAAAAATGCAAAAAAATTTATATCAGGATTTTAATATTCAAATTAAAAATAGTTTTCGTATATGTTCATTTTCTACAATTAATACATCATTATTAATGTGGGGTCATTATGCAAAAAATCATACAGGATTTTGCATTGAATATGATACAGGTTCATTAGAATATAATTCCTTACAAAGACAATTGTATCCAATTATTTATACTGATACTTTATTTGATACTACTAAATATCAAAATATAGATTTAAAAGATATGAATAATTTACATCTAATGCTTTCAGCATTATATAAATCTAAAGAATGGCAGTATGAAAAAGAGTGGAGACTAATTATTCATGGTGGTATAAATATTGAAAATCATATTATGCCAAAACCTAAAGCAATTTATTTAGGTTCACAAATAAATAATGATAATAAAGAGGAATTAGTTAAAATTGCTAAATATAAAAATATACCAATTTTTCAAATGGAATTAGATAGTAATAAATTTAAATTAAATATTAAAACTATGCAAGAAAGTAACAAGCCATTAAAATAATTAGATACAAAATTCTCTAAATCTAAAATTTGAATATGTGTATTTGTTAAATCAAATGGTAAATTTTATTGAAAGGATATTTATGGCAAATGAAACTTGTAAACCTAAATATACAAAAGATGGTGATAAGAAAAAAGCGAAAGCTAGAAATTATTAGAATTTAAAACTTAAGTGAAATTCACTTAACTTTTGATACAATAATATATAAATAAATTATAGGAGTTCATTATGCAAACAATGTCAGTACAAATTCAGGATAATTATGTACAAAACTTTATGAGTTATGTTAATAGTCATAGTGAAAACATAACAGTTACTAGAGATAAAAATTTAGAATATGACCCATATTTTTATGAAAGACAACAACAACTACATCAAGATATTGAAGATATTGATAATGGTAATGCAGAAATGTTATCATCAGAACAATTTGATATAGAAATGGATATTTTTTTTAAAGACTTAAAATCAAATGCAAATATCTAAATTAAGAAGATATAAAAATCAATTAACAATAATTTTAAAAAATATTGCCAAAGATAAAATTACAGCAAGTGAAAATTTTTATACAGATTTAAATGAAGTAATAGAAGAAATACCAAATTTCCCTTTTAAATATAGAAAATCAATCTATTTTGATAATGATAATATAAGAGATATGACATTTAAAGGTTACACTATAATTTATAGAATTAATATCAAAAAAAACTTAATTGAAGTAATTAGAATATTTAATAAAAATAAACCGACAAGATAAGTCAGATACTTTAAATAGCTAATATATCTTATATAAGTCCATTTTGACTTTCACTTCGGTCGTTAATACTCAAAATAAAGTATTTTTAGATGCCATTATAACTGAGTCATGGCAGTTTAAAAAAAAAATGACGAGTCGTATATCATCAACTACTAAAATCATAAAGTTAATTAAAATATATCTCAACTCCTTTACATACAGTTTTAGTTATTATCTCGATTCAATAAATTGAAAGTGATTCCTCTATGAGGAAAATAATCATTACTCAAATTACAATTTATAAAAAAGGAACAGTTTGAATAAAATTTTTAAAACTTTTGTTTTAGTATCACTATTACCATTACTTTTAATGGCAGATGCTAAAGAAAATGCACTTACCTATGGAGCATGGACTCTATTACCGCCGTTGGTTACTATTATTTTAGCTTTTGTTACTAGAAATGTAATTTTTTCACTTTTCATGGGTATTTTATCGGGTACATTTCTAGCCAATATTGCAGGAGCAAATATACTTACAGCTTTTATGAACGCTTTTGTAGATATGTCATCAAAAATGGTAGGATCATTAGCAGACTCATGGAATGCTGGTATTATTTTACAAGTACTCACCATAGGTGGGATGATAGCAGTTATTACAAAAATGGGTGGCCCTAGAGCTATTGCACAAGCATTGGCAACTCGTGCAAAGTCTCCAGTGTCTGCTCAGATATACACTTGGATCATGGGGTTTTTTATCTTTTTTGATGACTATGCAAACTCTTTAATCGTTGGACCTATTATGCGTCCAGTTACAGATAAACTAAAAGTTTCTAGAGAAAAACTGGCTTTTATCATTGACTCTACTGCTGCACCTATTGCTGGGCTTGCACTTATCTCTACTTGGGTTGGTTATGAATTATCTTTAATTAAAGATGCATATACTGTATTAGGTCAGCCAGAGATAAATGCTTTTGGTGTATTTGTAGAAACTTTACCATATAGATTTTATAATATTTTGATGTTAGGTTTTGTTTTTTACTCTGCTTATTCTTTAAGAGAATTCGGACCTATGTACAAAGCAGCATCAAGAGCATACCATACAGGAGAAGTTTCAAATCCACTTTCAAAAAACTTGATAAACGAAGAAAATGCTTTTATCATGCCCAAAGAAGATATGAAATACTCTATGTCAAATGCAATTATTCCTATCTTTACACTTATAGTTGTAGCAGTTGTAGGATTTTATATAAATGGGAAAGGGGCACTTAGTCCTGAAGCATTAAAAATAGTAGAGTTAGATCCATATTCTTTTGCTTCGATTCGAGATTGTTTTGGTGGAGCTGATGCTTCTATAGTTATCTTTGAGGCTGCTTTATTTGCATCTTTAGTTGCTATAGGGATGGGACTTAAACAAAAAATATTTAGTTTACAAGAAGCTATTGAGACATGGGTATTTGGTGTAAAATCACTAGTGATAACTGCTGTTATTTTGATACTTGCTTGGTCTATCTCTGCTGTTATGAAAGAGTTAGGAACTGCTATGTATCTTGTAAGTATTCTTTCAGATACAACACCACAGTTCATCTTACCAAGTGCTATTTTTATTTTGGGTTCTATTATCTCATTTTCTACGGGTACATCGTATGGTACTATGGGTATTTTGATGCCTCTAGCAATACCATTAGCTAGTGCTGTTGGGATACATACTGGACTAGAAGGAGATGAGCTTCACTCTTATATCGTTTTAAATATTGGGGCAGTTTTAACTGGTGCTATTTTTGGAGATCATTGTTCTCCTATTTCAGATACATCTATTTTATCATCAATGGGTGCGTCTTGTGATCATATGGATCATGTATCTACACAATTATACTATGCTATTTTTGTGGGTATTATTGCAGTAGTATTTGGATATATTCCAGCTGCTTTTGGTGTATCTGCTTATATCTTACTTCCTTTAGGGATGTTAGCTATAGTACTATTTATAAGATTCTACGGAAAACCTTACACAAACTAATAAAAAAGGGTCTAAGACTCTTTTTTATTCGCCAATTCACACTTAAAGTGCAACGTTTAGAGATAGCAAGATGAAATGGTGATAATTCAAGAAAAACTTTGTGATATCTTATAGTAAAAATAAATGATTTTTTGTTTAAAAGTGGTGGTGAGAGAAGGATTTGAACCTTCGAAGCCTAGGCGTCGGATTTACAATCCGAAGGATTTGACCACTCTCCAATCTCACCGATATAAAATAAATTTGTATGCTTTATTTTAAGAGGACGGAATAATATTCTACTTTTCATTAAAGTTTTATTAAATTGATAAAATAATATGATATTTCTAAAAAATTCTCATAAACCATATAAAATATCAAACTATGCTATAATCGCACAATATGTATTTAACTTCACAAAAGTAGTTTGTTGAGAATTAAAACATTTTAATACTCTAGGAACAAACTTATGCAACACTTGACTCTAAAAAACATCCATTATAAATATTCTACATCTACTATGCCTATCTTTGAAGATTTAAATTTAGAATTTGAACAAGGTTGGACTTGTTTAGTAGGAGCTAATGGTTCTGGAAAAAGTACACTTTTAAAACTTATCTCAAAAGAACTCAAACTAGAAGAGGGAAGTATAAAAGGAAATGACTTAACACATTACTGTATGCAAAGTACGGAAGAGATGCCACAAAACCTTGAAGACTTTATGTCTACATATACGAGTAAAGCATTTAGAATACGAGATATGTTAAACATAGATGACTCTTGGCTTTATAGCTGGGATACTTTGTCTTTTGGAGAGAGAAAAAGAATGCAAATAGCTGTTGCTATTTTTGAAGAGCCTGATGTTTTACTAGTAGATGAGCCTACAAATCATCTTGATACAAAAAGTAAAAACATAGTTTTAACAACTCTGAAAAGTTTTAAAGGAATAGGGCTATTAGTAAGCCATGATAGAGAACTTTTAGATAGTCTTTCGACTGCTACTATTATATTAAAAAATAGAAATATATTTCCATTTAAAACTACTTTTTCAAAAGCGATGGATGAGTTCAATACAAACATGGAGTTTTTAGAAAAAACACAAAGCAAACAGTATGCAGAGTTAAAAAAACTTAAAAAATCTATACAAACACAACATGAAAAAGTAAGCCAATCAAAAAAAAGAATGTCTAAAAAAGACTTAGGACAAAACGATAAAAATGCTAAAACAAAAATAGACCTTGCACGATTTACTGGAAAAGATAAAAATGATGGTCAACAGTTAGCAAAACTAAAATCAAAACAAGACAAACTCGTATCTAGTACTGTTACAACTGAAAAAGTTTTTGAACTTGGTATCGAGTTTCATGATAGTAAAAACAAAAAGATTTTTCCTATAGTTATACAAAAAAACACACTGGAGTTAGGCGAAAGTAAAAAACTATCATTTGCTGATTTACTTATCAAAGAGCATGATAAAATAGGAATCATAGGAGAAAATGGGGCAGGTAAAAGTAGCTTTTTAAATCATATCTTAACAGTTGATTTAAAAGATGAGTGTCTCTATATCCCACAAGAGATAACACAAGAGCAAAGCAAAAAGATTTTTGATGATATCAACGACTTGGTTAATGATAAAAAAGGCGAGATATACACAATAGTACGAAAACTTGGCTCTGATCCTATAAAACTACAAGATAGTTTTATACCAAGCCCTGGAGAGGTGCGAAAACTTATGATTGCAAAAGGGTTATTGGAGAGTCCATCCCTTATCATACTTGATGAGCCTACAAATCATATGGACTTAGATTCTGTTTTGTCTCTTGAGGTTGCTCTGAGCGAATACAATGGAACAATGATAGTTATCTCTCATGATAAAATATTTTTAGATGCAATTATAACGGAGTCTTGGGAGTTTAAAAAAGAGGGTGATGAGTTATATAGAATCAACTACTAAACAGTAATTAAAGAAGGAGTTAAAATCCTTACTTTAAAATCTCATTTTTTAAATCTTGTCGATTATTATATCCGATAACTTTTTTCTTGATATCACCAGTATTATAGTCTACAAAATACACGGTAGGGATAAAAGGTGTTTCGAACTTTTTAGGAAACTTTCCCTCATCTTTATTTAAAATAAGTGGGATATATTTATCATGGATAGGTTTATCATATTTATCTTTTGATAATACGAGTTTTTCTAGTTTTTGACACCATGGACAGAAGTTTGACACTACTAAAAACATGATATCTTTTTGCTCCTCTTTGGCTTTTTTGAGTGCTGTTTCGTAGTTTATTTCGTAGTTCATTTTATTTGCAAATTCAGTATAACTTTTTCCAAATAATTGTATCACTAAAAGTGATGCTAACAGTAGTAATTTCATTCTTCATTATCCTCTTTGTATTGTTCTAAAAAGTCATTTAATAATAAATCGACATTATCCATTAACTCTTCTGATAACTCTTCATTATCTTTATTTGTAGCATCTATATAGTTCTTTTTTTGAAATGTTAAAGCATATACATCTTCTTTATCATCAAGTCGTGTCACCTCTTCACCTAAAATAATTTCAACTGTTAATATATCTTTTCCGGCTATTCTTGTATCATTTATCATAAATCCAAGTGTTCTAAAAGAGTAGCCTTTTGTATTTATTTTTAGCTCATCTGTAACGTGACGCATCTCATCGTAAATCTCCGCTTTCAAAGACATAGGTATTTTTGCACTATAGTTTTCCACAACTAAATAAGCCTTTGATATTTTGGTAAGCAAAAACATGCTTTGTGCATTTAGATATACTGTTGTAAATAAAAAAGAAATAAATGTTATTTTTATCAATCTATTCATGAGTATCCTTTATAATTTTTATCATTTATTTTATCTGTAGTTTTATAAATTTCAGATATTATTCATACTATTTATTAAAAAGCGAGCAATTATGGGTACATTTATATTTATTTTATTTCTTATGTTATTGGGGTATACACTCAAAAAACTAAAAATCTTTCCAGAACAAACATCACAAGTATTAAATCTATTTATTATATATATCTCTTTGCCTGCTATTATCATCAACGAAGTTCCTAAAATCACTTTTTCTAGTGAGATTATGATACCTGTTTTTATAGCATGGGTTACAACTATTTTAGGGGCTATTTCTATTTTAATATTTTCAAAACTATTCAAATGGAATAGAAATACTACTGGGGCTTTGTTATTAGTTGCAGTTTTAGGAAATACTTCGTTTATAGGTATTCCGATGGTTTCTCACTATTTTGGAACTGAGGGTTTACCTTATGTTATCATCTACGACCAAATAGGAACTTTTCTCGCTCTGAGTACTTATGGGGCAGTTGTAATTGCGATTTATTCAGATAATGATGGTACTAAAGTAAGTGTACAGGGTATTTTAGAAAAAATATTTAAATTTCCACCGTTTATATCACTTTTAATCGCTTTTGCTTTAAATGGAGTAGAGTTCAACGCAGACTTATCAAAGGCTTTATCTACACTTGGAAATACTCTTATTCCGCTTGCTTTGATATCTGTAGGATATAATCTTCAGCTAAAAATACCAAAAAAAGATATGTCTCCTTTTATTATAGGAATTGCCAATAAACTTATACTGTTACCAGTATTCGCATTTACAATTGTGTATATCTTTGGTTTTGAAGGATTTATTACTGATGTTTCATTACTTGAAAGTGCTATGGGACCTATGATAACAGCTGGGGTTGTTGCTAGTATGGCAGGACTTGCCCCTAAACTAGTATCTTCAATTTTAGGGTATGGAATATTTATATCCATAGCAACTATTGCAACAGTGTATCAACTTATCCAAATATTTTAAATTTATTACATAAATAGTACACACTAAAATGTTAAAATTTAGAGTTTAAATTTATATAAGAAAGACTTATTTATAATTATCTTGTTATAATTTAACCATATTAAAGGATTAACATGTTCCAAAACTTAAGTTTTAGTAAAAAATTACTATTTAGTATCTTATCTGTTTTAATTGTATCTTCTTCAATTACAACATATTTGATATCCTCAAAAGCGTTTACAGGTAGTGAAAAAATATCTGAACAATATATTAAAGAGTTAGCATTTTCAAATGCACTTGAAGTAAAATCAGATATAGAAAAATCTGTAGTTTTAGTAAAAACATTTACATCAACACTCGAAACAACACTCAAAACAAATCAAGGTTTTAGAAAAGATACAATGGTTGAACTTATGACCTCCATCTTAGAAAAAAACCCTTATATAGTAGGTGTTTGGTTATATTTAGAACCAAACGCATTTTATGAGGACAATAAAGACTTCGCAGGAAGATATGCCCACGATGAAACAGGAAGATTTTCTCCATATGTTATGAAAAATGATGGAGAGATAAATCTTGTATGGCAATATCCAGTTTTAAGAGATAATGTATGGATAACAACTCCTGAAAAAACAGGAAAAGAATATATAACAGAACCATATAAATTTGAAGTAGATGGAAAACAAGTACTCAACACTACTGTATCTACTCCTATGTACCACAATGGAAAGTTTGTAGGGGTTATAGGGATTGATATCTCACTTGATGAAATCGTAAAAAGAGTCTCTAAAATCTCTATTTTTGATAATGGTTTTACTTATTTAGTTTCAAATGAGGGTACTATAATTGCTCACCCAAATAGTAAACTATTGGGACAAAAAGTAAACAAAGTATATAAAGATAAAGAGCATTTAGAAATCTCTAAACAGATTATGAAAAATAGCGATTATTCTTTTGAACAAGAACTCAATGGAGAAAAAACATTTAATTATGTAAAAGCTTTTAGTCTAGCGAACTCTGGTGTATCATGGGGATTTGGACTTACTGTTATAGAAGATGAGTTTTTAGCCGATGCTTATGTTATCTCTGATTTTTCAATCATTGCTGGAATTATTTCTCTACTTTTAGTTTCTATTGTATTGATTCTACAAACAAAAATATTAAACAATAACCTTACTACTATCAGTCAAGGACTAGGAGACTTCTTTAAATTTTTAAATAAAGAAAATACTTCTCCATCAAAAATAGAGATTACTGCAAATGATGAGTTTGGTCTAATGGCAAAAAACATTAACCAAAACATCAACCAAATAGAGAGTAATATCATTGATGAAAACAATCTTATCATTGAACTTAAAGATGTAGTAAATGAAGTAGGAAATGGGAATATTGTTAAAAGAATTGAAAAAGAATCAAACACTCAATCACTTAACGATTTAAAAAACCTTATCAATCAAATGCTAGATAATTTGGAGAAACTTGTTGGAACAGATATCAATGAACTAGCTTCAGTTATCGAGAGTTACTCAAAATATGACTTTACAAAAACTATTTCAAACCAAAGTTCTGGAATCATTGGAAAAGAAGTAACAGCTATGAACAGTATGATTACAAGTATGTTAAACTCGAACTTAAAAGATGGAACAACATTAGAGCAGTCATCTGAAAGTTTAAGTCAAAATGTTGATTTGTTAAGTCAAAATGCTATTAGACAAGCAACTTCTTTAGAAGATATCTCTACGTCAATAGATAAAATTACAGAAACTATCTCTAATACAAACCGTAAATCACAAGAGATGTTCAAAATATCTTCAGCAACAAAAGAATCATCGCTACAAGGGAAAGAGTTCGCTAATAAGACAGCATCATCAATAGAAGAGATAAATGAACATGTACACTCTATTTTGGAAGCAATTACTGTTATCGATCAAATTGCATTTCAAACAAATATCTTATCGTTAAATGCAGCAGTAGAAGCAGCAACAGCAGGTGAAGCAGGGAAAGGTTTTGCTGTAGTTGCACAAGAGGTAAGAAACCTAGCAAATAAAAGTGCTGATGCAGCGAAAGAGATACAAAACCTTGTAGAAAATGCAACTATAAAAGCGAATGAGGGTAAAAAAATAAGTATTAGTATGATAGAGGGATTCGAAGATCTAGAGGCTAAAATCGTACAAACAAACGAACTTATTACAGATGTAACAAACTCAGCAAAAGAGCAATCAGCTGGTATGCATCAAATCTCAGATGCAGTATCAACACTCGATAAATCTACACAAGAAAATAGTGTGATTGCACAAAAAGCAAGTACTATCTCAAAACAAACAAATCAAATAGCGACAGAAGTAGTAACAAGTGTAGAGAAAAATAAATTTAATATAGAAAAATAATAGAAAAGAAAAAAGATATATTGAGAACTTTCTCAATATATCTCAAAATAAAAACCTAAAGAATAGAGTCTTTTGGTTTTCCGATATGATATCCTTGTAAAAAGTCAATTCCTAACTCTTTTAAAAGTACTTCAATCTCTTCACAGTGAACCATCTCTGCAATCGTTTCAAGACCCATATCATGTGCAAATGTATTGATATTTCGTACAACTTTAAACGAGTCTATATTTGTATGGATATTTTCAATGAGAGATCTATCTATTTTTAGGAAATCAACATTTAGGTTTCCTATATATGAAAAATTTGAGTAACCAGAACCAAAATCATCGATAGCAATTTTTACATTATGTTTTTTAAGTTCTATAATAAAATCATTTACTAAAGTAAAATCAACAAACTCTTCTGTTTCTAATAACTCTAAAATAAACCGTTCACCGATATTCTCTTTTTTAAGATACTCAAACAATAAGTCAACAGTTTTTTTCTCCTGAATATCATCAATAGAGAAATTCATAGAAAAACTTATCTCTGGTTTATCGGCAAAGTACTCAAAAGTATTTCGTATCATTGCACGAGTGAATTCATGGTATTGTTTTGATTTTTTTGATACCTCTATAAACTTGTCTGGTGTGTATATAGTACCATTTTTTTCAAGTCTTGCTAATGTTTCATATTTTAAGATAACATCCGTTTTTGCATTTTTGATCGGCTGAAAATAAGGAATAAACTTATTTTCTTTTAATGCAAGCTCAATATTTTTCGTCCATTCAATATGTAAGCTATACTCATCCTCAAGGATAAAAGAGTGGTCATATACCTTAAGGCTTATGTTTTCGTTTATAGCGTCTCTGAGTGTTGTTGTAGCTTTCTCAATGATATTTTTTGAAACATCAAATACTACCCCAACAGATATAGTTACATGAATAGTACTTCCATCATATTTAAAATCATATTTTCGTACAGTATCAATTAATCTCTCTAAAAACTCTTTCGATGTATTTTCATTTAATACCACAGCAAAAACCTCTTCATTGAGTTTGTAAAGAGTTCCTACATCTTTTGTTTTTTCAGCAATAAGTTCTGCCATTATTTTAATAATCTCTAAACCAACTTTAGTACCATAAAAATTTTTAATCGTTCTAAAATCATCTATAGATATCATCACAAGACTATTTTTTTCATTGAGCGATAAATCTTTTTCAAGCTTTACAAAGTTTGGTAAAGAGGTAAGAGTATTGTAATAGATATTATGTAACATCTTATCGTAGTACTTATTGATAGTTTTTAAAAGTTTATTGAAACTAAGTTGCAATGATTTTATCTCTTTTATATTTGTTTTTAAAGATATCTGTTCTGTAAAGTCATCTCCGCTAGAAACTCTTAGAATCTCTTCATTTAATGAAACTATTGGCTTCACCATTTTAATATTGATGATAAAGAAAAATATATAAAAAATAATCAACATAGTAATTAGGAAAAATATTACAAAATAATATGTCATAGAGTCTAAAGATATCTTGATTTCACTTGGAGGATAAGAGATATCAAGTACACCATTTACATCTCCTACTTGTGTATTATGATGACATGTTATACACTCACTTGACACTTTCATAGGATAAAGATATCGTATAGAACCATCCTCTTTAATCATAAACTGTTTTTCTCCAGCCATCGCTTTTTGAATAATTGGATCATTTTCAACTGTCTTTTTATCTTTAAGGTTTACCCCTAAAATCTCTTCAACTTTTTCACTTCTGTAAGAACGAACCTCTAAACCTTTTCGTATATGTTCAAGTCTATCAATGATTTTTTCTAAATCTTCTTTTGCCCAACCCTCTTGCATACGGGTATTCATCGTTTCAAAAATAAGCTCACTTGTTTTATGAGCATCATCTTCTGCAAGATTATCCAGTGCTTTTTGTTTAATATATATAGATGAGATAAGAATAAATACGATACTAGATAGTAGAACGAAAAATGTGATTTTAAAGATAAGTTTTTTATTGGATATGAGTTCGATATCCGAATGAGTATTCATAGGCAACCTTTATATTGTGAACATAGATTCTATGAGAAAAGTTATTAATTTTTGTTTAATTTCAGATTTTTATAAGTTAAAGATAAAATATTTCGTTATGTTTTGCCATAAAATGGTATTATGTCTCTTATAAAACATAGTAATAAAGAGGATTATTTTTGTGAACTTAGAGAGTAATAGTACAAAAAACATAAAAGTATTGTATGTAGAAGATGATGAGATAGCAAGAGAAAATGGTATCGAATATTTAGAAAACTATTTTGATACTATTTATGACGCTTCAAATGCTTTAAATGCTTTAACATTATATGAAAAACATAAGCCAGATATTATTATTACAGATATAGAGATGCCAAAACTCAATGGTTTAGAATTTGTTCAAAAAATAAGAGAATCAGATAACACTACGCAGATAATCATAACAACTGCATATAGTCATAAAGAGTATTTACTCCGCGCTATTGAATTAAAACTGATTAAATATCTAATAAAACCTATCAATGAAAAAGAGTTTGATGAGGCTATAAAAATTTGTATAGAAAATATCAATGAAAAAGAGGAAGTTTCCAACATCATCGCAATATCAGAAAATACTATTTTTGATATCTACAATAAAACATTGATAAAAGATGGGGAACTTGTAAAACTAAGAACAAAAGAGTTAGATTTGCTTTCATTACTTATCAAAAATAAAACTCGTTTTGTTACATACCAAGAGATGGAAAATCAAATTTGGATAGACAGTGTGATGACAAAAGATGCCTTAAAAACAGTTATTAAAAACCTCAAAGCAAAACTTCCACTTAATAGCATCTCAAATCTTTCAGGTACAGGATATAAAATTGAGTTATGATTTGTCCGTAGTTTTAGCCTATGGTATCACTTTTGGTATTTTAGGTATGACTATTATTTATACATTTATTCGATTTATTGCATCAAAAGAGATGATTTATATATCTTACTGTTTTATGCAGATATTTTCGCTAGGTTATATACTTCTATATAGTCAGCTTTTTTATACACATATTATCATCCAAGATATCTTTTTGGTGTTTGCATCCTTTAGTGCTGTTATTTTTGCACTTTCTTTTTATGAAGGAAAATTTTTTCCACCTATTACTAATACTAAAGAACTTATTATCAATACAGTTTTATTGAATATTGTTATTTTAACATCGTTTTATCATTATGTATTATTTGAATACTTACCATATACGGTTATTTATAGTATTTTATTTTTATCTGTAATATTTAATATAAAAGATGGATTTAAACCCACTATGGTCTATGTAGTAGGGTGGTCGATTTTATGTTTTTTACTTTTTGTTTTTAATTTTAAACAAGTCTATTTACACAATGGATACTTAGATATTGTACTCTTAGCATTTGCCATCGAAGCTATTTTATTTACTATGTCCGTATCATATAAATATAACAACTTACAACAACAATCAAATAGTTATGAAGATATGTTACTACAACAATCAAAAATGGCACAAAGCGGTGAGATGATAGCAAATATCACACACCAGTTTCGTCAGCCACTTAATAACATATCCTATATACTTATCAATATCAAAAAACGTTTTGAAAATAAAAAGCTTGATGAAAATTATTTTCACAAAAAAATCACCCAAGCAGATACACAACTCCAGTTTTTGTCTACAACTATAGATCATTTTAAAGAGTTTTATACTCCATCAAAACAAAAAGAAAATTTTTCTATCAAAGAAGCACTCAATAATAGTATCACTGTACTAAGTGCGCAACTTAAAAAAAGAAATATTACACTAGATGTACAATACAACATAAACGATGATTTATGTATATTAGGGATAAAAAATGAACTCTCGCAAGTGATATTGGCTATTCTTTCAAATGCTTCAGATGCTTTAAAAGATATCGAAACGCCAAGTATAAAAATACTTGTGGATGCAGATGACGCTCAGATTATGATATCTATTTCCAATAATGGAAAACAAATCGATAAAAGAGATATGAATAAAATTTTTGAACCATATTTTTCTACAAAAAAAGAGGGTACTGGAATAGGGCTTTATTTATCAAAACTAATCATCACACGAAGTTTTGATGGAGATTTAAAAGTAGAAAATACACAAGAGGGTGTGTTATTTACCCTTTTGTTTGATAAAACAGTTTAAAACTATTGAGCTGCTAAAGTCTCATCTTCTGCTGTTTCTTGTTCTTCTGCTCTTTCTAAAGCAGCTTTATTTTTAGCTATAAGTTTTGTAAGTGCTTTTTGAATATAAAAGTCTTTATATTTTCCTTGTGTTATTGTTTTGATATTTATTTTCTCAAATCTATCTATTTTATGGTCACTTAAAAGAGCATTTACCATTCTATTTATAAACTCTTCATTTACATCTTTTGGTTCACATATATCTTCTGACAACTCATCTAAAAATATCTGATAATATCTTTCATTTTTTGTGGCATTTAACAAAAATACCAAAAACATAGGTAGGTGTACAACTTTTTCTTGCCATCTATTTAAAATAATATCATGCACTATTTTTACTGCTTCTTCTGTATCAAATTCTATTGCAAAAAGTATTTGTTCTGCTATAGTTTTTGAGTGGTCAAAATCTATATTTACAGTTATATCATCTATTGTTAACTCTTTTTCTATAAACGCTTTTAGAAAAACTGCCGGTTCATTTTTGATACAAACACGTAATAATCTTTTTGCTTTTTTCTTTTCATTTCGTGCACGTTCTCTTAATGCTCTATTTTTTTCATATTCTGTACCATTAAAATATTCTGCAAATGGGTAGTATGAAACTCGTAAAAATTTAAGTATATCTACACTTGTAAAAATAGTTTCTATATCTAGTGTTTCGTTTATAAAATAAGAACCTAAATAATTATCATTATCTAATAAACAAAAACCTAGTACATCATACGGTAAAACTAGTTTATTTGAAACTATTTGAACTTTTTGACTCTTTAATGTATATGATTTATCAAGAGTTAAAAGTGTAACTTCAGATAAAGAATCATGAGCATAAAAACTCACCGTACGGCTATTTTCATCATAACTTTTTACTATTCCTGTCATTGATACACTACAAAATGTATTCCATTGGACATCGTCGTATATTTTTTTTACACTTGATATCTCTTCTCCATAAAAAGGATAATTTGTAAGAGTGAAAAATTTATTTAATTCAAATTTATCATATATATTAGATTTATCTCTTAAAATTTGTGTTTTTATTTCTGGCTGTGTGATAATATCTTCATGGAAAGATGTGATAATAAGCTGATTGTTTTTTATATCGTTTGACATTAATTTGTTTGTTTCTTTTAAAAACGTAATATTTTCATCATCATCTCTTAAAAAAGTTCTATACTTTGGTCGTGATGTTTTTTCCATAAGAGTAACATTGAGTTGTTTTGTAAATACTGTATCACCAACTTTGATTTTTAAGGTATTTTTTCTATTCAGTAAAATATCATATGTTAGATCCATATCATAAGAGAAATCTTCAATGCTCTCTAAATCATATACAACTCCACCTGTATATGACCATCTAACGATTGAAGCATCTTGAGGAATAGATATAAGTTCATCTGATTGTCTTGCACTTACTGCGATTTTATTATATCGTAGCTCATATTTTATAGGCTCTTCCATAGATAAAAAATCACTCACTGCATATAGTTCAAGATTGTTAAACCATTTAGGTGTTTTGATGTTTTTTGTAAAATTAAGGCTAAACTTATATTCATCCCCATCATCTACTTCAATATTAGAATCTTTTGTGATATTTGTAATCAAATGAACATAACCATCAAAGTACTCATGTATATTTTCTACATTGGCATCTACTTCAAAATCAGAATCTATAAGTAGCGAGTACGTTTTAGTATCATCTAGTTTTTGATTTTGATCTTTGTACCATATACCATTTTCATCAAAGATCAAGATATCATGATTGAAATCAAAAACAATAAAATCTTCTTGATAGACTACATCTGCATTTTCATTTTTAATCTCTATTTTTGCTTTGTAGTTTTCAGGCTCACTAATAGTAATCGTATTTTCTAGAGTATAGATATCAGTATTTTCATCTTTTACTAATCTTGATTTTAAATCACCATCAATAAAAATATCATAGCTACTATCAAGAAGATTTAGTGCATAAAAATCATCTCCTGTGATACTAAACTCTAGACTTTTATTTTCAAATTTTACACTCTCTAAAAAAAAGTGATTTTCTATCTCATCTCTACTAAGAAGAGTACTATGTAACTTCGCTTTTGAAGCTAAAAGTAATTCATCTATGTTAACATTTTTGAACCATACATTTTGTTTTAGTAAAGAAACAGTTTTATCTCGTGAAATCAGACTTTGTGAATATCTTTGTATCGCTTTCCATCCAGCAAAAAATGTATCCGAAAAATTTTCGCTTGTTCTATTTGTTAAATCTTGAATTGTTGTATTTTTTGAAGTTGATGTTAACCAATAATTTAAATTAGTAAATCTATTTAATATCCCCATTTGTAATAACATTGTATTTGTAGGTTTTTCATCATCATAACCATCACGTAAATTAAATCTTATTAGTGCCTCTTGAATTGCTTCACTTAAATACTCATCTGGTTCATTATCATCGATAAAATAGTTTTCTATAAAAAAAGTATTATCATCCTCTTCAAACTCCAGCAGTGCATCTGCAATACCTACCCAAAAACTGTTATATGATAACTCATTTTGTAAAGTTGTAACAAAAGTAAGAAAAAATAAACCCAATGCTTCTTTTGCAGTAATACCTAAACTCGTTACCTCTTCTAAATCTACATCTTCTATCGTATCTTGAGTAAAATCTATATTGTACAATGTCTCTTGAATCTCTTCTTTAATATCTGTTATATCTAACTCTATAATTGATCTCTTCTTTTGAGTTAAATTTTCTACTCTTTGTATAATCTCTACGATAGTTTTTTGAAACATTCTTGCCCTTATTTATAGTGTCATTTTTTGGAAGAGGATTTTATCCATAATTGGCTTTAAACATACAGTGTAAATAAAAAAATATCATTATTTATATAAAAAATAATAAAATATTATATTAAAGAGAGAGAAATTATAATTTTTAGGCTATTTCATATATAATACTTAAATAAAAAAGAATACAAAATCAATCATACCACTAAATAGACACATTATTTATGTACAGTAATAAATAGGAGAAAAAAATGGCCCAAAAAGAACTATCAGCACTAGAAGTATTAAAAGCTTCACGAAACCCACTCAAAGTAATCGAAGATGTATATAAAGAAGCACAAGAGGGTATCCCTTTAAAAGATGAATATATAGGACTTTTAAAATGGTACGGTATGTATCCCCATATAAACAAAGATGAAACAGAAGACAAAAAATACTTCATGAAACGTATTAAAATTGTTGATGCAAAACTCAACCTAGAACAGTTAGCAGTCTTGGCTAAAATAGGGCAAGAGTACGCACAAGGTCTTGTGGACTTAACAAACAGACAAAATGTACAGTTTCATTTCATCGAGATCAAAGATATGCCTGCAATTTTAGCACTACTTGATTCAGTAGGATTAACTTCACGTATGGCATCAGGAGATGGACCTCGTCCTATCATGACTTCACCCGTTGCAGGAATGGCAGCAGATGAGATATATGATGCTTCGTATTTAGTAAAAGAAGTCGATACATATTTTGATCAAAATGATGATAGATTTTGTAATTTTCCACGAAAATATAAAGTAGGGATTTCTGGATGTGGAAGACACACTGCTTCTCATGAGGTACAAGATGTAGCATTTACTGCATTTAAAACTGAAAAAGGTGAAGTGTTATTTGACTTAACTGTTGGTGGTGGTCTATCTAAATCTAAACAAATAGCATATAGAGCAAATAGATATGTAAAAGAAGATCAAGTAAAAGATATAACTGTAGCCTGTGCTGAAATCTTTAGGGATAATGGAAACAGAGCCAACAGAAACAAAGCAAGAGTAAGACACTTAGTAAATGAATGGGGACTAGAAAAGTTTGTAGATGCAATAGAAGAAAAAATCGGATATAAACTACAAGAGGGGTTAGTAGAGCCAAAAATCACACCATTTGAAAATAGAACACATTTTGGTATCCATGAATCAAAACAAGAAAACGAATCATTCATAGGATTTGCTACAAACTCAGGAAGAATAGCAGGGGAAGACTTTCAACACATAAGTGACATCTGTAACAAATACAATGTAAAAGGTTTTGCACTTACTTCTTCACAAAATTTTATCATCTACGGAGTAAAAAGTAACGTTGCGTCAGCCTTAGCAGATGAAATCGATGCACTGGGGTATCCTTATGCACCTAGTCCATTTAGAGCAAGACTTCAGTCCTGTACTGGAAATCAGTTTTGTAAATTTGGTATCACTGAAACGAAAGAGTTCGCAAAAGAAGTAGTGACTCAACTAGAAAAAAACCATCCAAACTTTAAAGAAAATCTTATCATGGCAATATCAGGTTGTGGAAACTCATGTTCTCATCCTCAAATTTCAGATATCGGATTTATTGGAACTAAAGTACGAGATGTAGATGGAAATAGAGTAGAGGGGTATGATGTACATTTAGGTGGACAGCTTCATGGTGAAAAAGGAAGTAGATTTGCTCGAAAATCTGGTGTAAAAGTAACTGCACCAAATGTTGTAGGATTTGTAGGGAAACTTATCACTTCTTATAATGAAGACAATTTAGGTCAGTCTACATTTAAAGAGTATTTAAATACTGTAGAGTTAGAGAAATAAGAAACTTTTCTTATTTTTTATATCTATCTTCTCCTAAACTGTGATTTTAGCTTCATAATCTATAATAACTTTAATTACTAGTCATAATTAAGACTCTTTTATATAATATATAGATAAATAATATTGTATATAAAAGGAAATTAAGACTATGGAACTGTTAATATATTTAGGGGCAGTATTTACAAGCCTAATTTTATCAAAATATTTACCTTCGTACGTATCTGAAAAAGCTAAAAACTTAGCAACTAAAGAGGATATAGAAGATATTACAAAAAAAGTTGAAAATATTAAAGCAGATAATCAAATTAAGATTGATAAGAAAATAAAAGAATTTTCAAAAAAAGATAAAGCTTATGAAGAATTGAAAATTTTATACATTAAAATTCATGAAATGATTGAGGAAACTATTAAAAAAGTTGAAAACTCTGATGTCAATAATCTAAGCTCCCAATTTAGTAAGATTACGGCAGAAGTTCAAATGACATGTCCTAATAATATTATAGAAAAATACTTAATTGTTGCTAGGTTATGTCAAGATTGGACTTCATTATATATGCAAGCTTACCCAAATAACAATATGATATATTCAAAAAATATAGATCCTACATTAAAGTATAAAGAACCTGAAAAAAAGGCATACGACAAATTTTATAAAGAGTATCAAAATTTAATTCAAGAGATGCGTTCTGATCTAATATCTGATATTTAACATGGCTTTAAAGAAAACAAAAAATAAATCAAAATCCACCACCTCATAAAAACTAGTAGGAAATTTAAATGGTTCATACGCAAGAAAAATAAATATCAAACATGGAATAGTTTATGAAGTAAGACGCCAATTCACATTTAAAGTGACAAAGTCATTAGGATTTTAAGAATGTGATCACACTATGGAGAGTAAAATAACAAAAAGAGAAGAAAAACTCCTCTTTTAATACTGTATTAACCTACTTAACAGCGTCATTTCTAGGATAAATAAAAGATAATTCTCTTTGTATCTCTAGTTCTGGTTTCTCTTTTGTAGAGATAGTTGCATTTAGTTTAAGCACTGTTGTTTGTGTATCAGATAACGTTAGTCTTGTTTTTGAACCAATGATTAAAATAAATTTTTCTTTCTTATTTGCTTTTACTTTTTTATCAGTAAATCTTTTTACATAAAATCTATCATCATCAAGTTTTATATCATAACTATATGCTTCTTTTTGGTTATTTGTAATTGTTAAAACATAGTTATTTGTTACTACTCCACCATCTTTGATGTTATATAGTTTTGTTGTTTTATTTACTTGCGCTAACATCGGCTCTTGTTTTTGAGCATATCCAATCGTAAATAAAATAGATATGATAATAGAAGCTATGTACATATTGTTAGTTTTATTAAAAAATGGTGATTTAATTTTATTTAAAACACTATTTGTACTTCCCCAGTTGATTAAAGATTTTTTACCAAGTTTACCCATAACAGTAGTACAAGCATCAGAACATTCTAAACAGTTGATACACTCAAACTGAAAACCTTTTCGTATATCGATATGAGTAGGACATACTTTTACACACGCTTCACAAGTAGTACACTCTTCATTGTTTGACCACTCTTTGATATTGAAAATAGATTTCTCACCTTTTTCATAGATATCTCCACCTCTATTTGTATCATAAACTACTTGTTTTGTGTCGTCATCATATAAAACAGACTGTACACGTGAGTATGGACAAACATACTGACAAAAGTTTTCTTTCATCACTAAGATATCAAATACTAAAAAACCTGCGATACTTAAGATAAAAATAATCATAAAGATATGTTCAGATGGATTTTGCATATATACAAAAAAATCTTCACTTGGTATGAAATATAAAATAAAATTTATAGAGATGATTATAGAGATAATAGACCATAATGTAATAGCTATAACTTTTTTAAACAGATTCATAGGTTTTGAAAAGTCTGCGAATTTTTGTTTATTTTTTACTTTTGTAAGATCTAAGATAGAACCTTCGATTAAATCTCTATAGATAACTCTAAAAATAGTCTGTGGACAGGCCCAACCACACCAAACTCTACCAAACATAGAAGTAACAGCAAATATACCTATAAATAAAAGCATCAATAAAAATGGCATGATAAATAATTCATTTACATTAAATGCATAACCGATAAAATGAAACTGCAATCTTTCGAATGATAAAAGTAAAAGATGATTTCCATCAATAGTAATAAACGGTACACCCATGATGAAAACTGTGATTAAAAAATACGTCAAATATCTTTTTTGTGCATAACTCATAATAGTTCCTTTAGTTAATTTAAGAAACTATAATAAGTAAAGGTGTCCTTTTAGTGGTATGTGTAAAAATTTTTGAATTATTTTAGTTTTTTAGGAAAATCATATGATACCAGTGTTGAATTTTCGCGAGAAACATCCATCCATGAATCACAATCAAAATCTATCTCAACAGTTGCACAAGTAGGAACACTCTGCTTTAATTCACTCAACATATAAGCTAAAGCAGAAACTCCTGGATTATGTCCTACTAAAAATACAGTATCGTTTGCATCATGGATAAAACTCACAACTTCTTGAAGAGTATTTACATATGCTTCATAAATATATTGATTTGGAGTGATAGCTTTTTCATATCCTATCTCTTTTGCTATGAATTCAGCTGTTGTAATTGCTCGTAGGGCAGGAGAACTCATAATAAGATCAGGTACTAATCCTTTTTCTTTTAGATGTTTTCCCATAAAAGTTGCATCTTTTAATCCTCTTTCATTTAGAGGTCTATCATAATCATCTAAACTTGTATCTTCCCAGTCTGATTTAGCATGTCTTATAATCACTAATTTTTTCATTTTTATAACTCCTTCATATTGTAAAATAATATCTTATTTTTTATAAATAGTTATTAAATATGTTTTAAAGATATCTATACTAAATAACTTGGGTTTAAGCTAATATAAAGTAGCTAATATTGATATAAGAAAAACTAATCTATAATACATAAAATAATTTTTAAAGGCTTATTCATGAAAATTAAATCAAAACTATTAATGTTTGTATTTGCAACGATAGTCATCGTTGCGGTTAGTGTTGTAACCAAAGCTATCTTTGCTTTAAACTCCTCAAATGCACATAGTATTGAGTATTTTACTCAAGCAGCATATAAAAACAAAGAGATTAGTTTAAAAAATAACGTTTCTATGGCAAAAAACACAATCAAATCTTTTTATGATAAAATAAAAAATGATGGATTAAGTGAAGAAGAAGCAAAAGCACAAGCCTTAGAGTACATTAAAAATGTACGATATGCAGATGGAAACTACTATTGGATCAATGATACAAACCATAAAATGATTATTCATCCTATATCTACATCATTAAATGGTAAAGATGTTGCTAATGTTAAAGACATCAATGGAAAATATATTTTTCAGGAGATGGTTAAACTGAGTAAAGAGAAAGGAAATGGTCTTGTTAAATACACATGGAAGAAACCAAATGTAGTAGAACCACAACCAAAATACTCTTATGTTGAACTATTTGAGCCTTGGGGATGGGTTATTGGTACAGGAAGTTATCTTGATGATGTAGTAAATAATGTAGCACAAATGAACAAAGCATCAAACGAAAATCTTGATAGTATTATTTGGAATACAATCTTATTAGTAATAGTTATAACTATTATCTTATCATTGGTATCATCTTTTTTAATCTCAAGAATCATCGTTAAACCACTCTCAACACTTACAGGAACAGTAAAAGCACTTACGAAGTTTTCTAGTGCAGATCAAAAAATCAATATTGATACAAAAGATGAAATAGGGGATTTAGCAAGATACTTTAACCAATACTTAGAATCAATAAGAAAAGTTGTATCACAAGACCAACAAATCGTTGAAGAGAGCGAAAAAGCAATCGAAATGGTACGAGCTGGATTTTTTACATACAAAGTTGAAAGTAGTTCACAAAACAGATCAACAAATGACTTGAAAAATGCTATCAATGAACTAATAGATGATTTAAATATCAAATTTACTGAAGTAAATAAATGTATCATAGAATATGGTAAAAACAATTTTGATTATAATTTTGAAGTTGACGATGTTGCAGGTAAAATAGGGACATTAGTAACTGGTACTAAATCTGTAGGAAACAATGTATCAGAACTTTTAGCAACTATTATGCAAAGTGGTCAAAGCCTAGAGCAAAATATCCAAATATTATCAAATTCTGCAAATTCATTATCAAAATCTTCTAATAACCAAGCAGCTTCTTTAGAAGAAACAGCAGCATCAGTTGAAGAGATTACTATGAATATTAAAAATAGTTCATCTCATATTGTAAAAATGAAAGAGATAGATGAGATTGTAATGGACTCAGCAACAGCAGGTCAAGAACTGGCACATAAAACAGTTGATTCTATGGAAGATATAAATAAAGAGGTTACTTCTATAGCTGATGCCATTACTGTTATTGATCAAATTGCCTTCCAAACAAATATTTTAAGTTTAAATGCAGCTGTTGAAGCAGCAACAGCTGGAGAGGCCGGAAAAGGTTTTGCAGTTGTTGCACAAGAGGTGAGAAATCTTGCAGCGCGTTCTGCTGATGCAGCAAAAGAGATAAAAGATATTGTTGAAAATGCTACAACAAAAGCAAATGAAGGTAAAGTTATAGCAGATCAAATGATTACTGGATATGACAAACTCCAACAAGCTATTATTCAAACTAAAGAGATAATTGATAACGTATCGCAAGCAAGCCAAGAACAAGAAAGAGGTATTTCTCAAATCAATGATTCTATTAATGTTTTAGATAAAAACACACAAGAAAACGCACATGAAGCTTCAAGAATAGCGGAGTTATCACAAGATGTAAATACTCTATCTACAAACTTAATTGCAGTTGCACAAAATGCAAAATTTAAAGAAAGTGCAAAAGAGCAAATAGGAGATATAAACTTAGTTAATACATTAAATGATTTAAAGCTACAATACATATTGTATAAAGAGAATGCTTTTGATTCGTTAGAAAGTGATTCTAGTACTTTAAATGACTTTAATCTTAACAGCTGGATAAGTCAATCAGAAAGAGATAATGAACCATATACACAAACAAAAAACTGGGATGAATTAAAATCACTTCATACACAAGTACATAGTCAACTAGTAGAGTTTTTTAAAGAAAATAAAAACCATACTTCAAATGATAAGCTAATTCAAATAGGTCAAAAAATAGAAGTGATTACTGCTGATATTTTCAAATCTATGGATATAGTAAAAATAGAAAAATTTAATTAGAAGGAAAAATATGAAAAAAATCGTTATTATAGATGATGAAGCAAACATCAGTGATGTACTAGATAGATATTTACAGAGAAAAGGGCAACTTGAAATTGACTCATATACAAATGCTAAACTTGCATTACCAAAAGTATTAGCAGGTACATACGACTTAGTTCTTCTAGATATCATGATGCCAGAAGTTAATGGGATGGATCTATTAAAAGAGATCAAAAAAAATAATCCAAATCAAAAAGTAATCATGATGACAGCATACTCTACTGAAAAAACTATTATAAACTCAGATTTAATAGGTGCAGAAGACTATATCACAAAACCATTTATCTCACTAAGAGATGTAGAAAACAAAATATACGATATTATAGGTATCTAAAAAAGAGCATTATTATACTCATAATTACTCATTAAATAGAAGAGTTATACTTTACTCTTCTATTCCTCTTAGTTCCTCTTTTGCATGCTCTATACCCCATGTAGCTGCTTTACTTAAATAAAATTGTGCTTTTTCTAAATCTTTTGGTATTCCGTAACCATACTTATAAAATATACCAATAAAATACCATGATGTAGATGAATAATCTTCTGCTTTCTTAAAGTATTCAAAAGCTTTTTTATAATCTAATTTTTCCATATTATTTTTATAGTTTTTATCTTTAAAATGAAGTAGCCCTAAATGTAAATAAGCTTTTTTACTTCCAAGTTCTATGGATTTATTAAGATATTTTCTTGCTTTAATAAAATCTTGATTTTCCTTGTAAGTATAAAAAGCACCAAGTTCTCTAAAATCATTCTTATCATTTGTTTTATAAGCAAGTATTTTTTTATATTCCAAAGCTTTTTGATAATCTTTTACTTTTTCGTTTTTTATATAAATTCCCACTAAACTTCTTATTGATGCTAAGTCTCCATTATTAGCAAGCATATCTAAGTATTTTACAGCTTTGTTTATATCTTTGTATTTTTTAAATTTATTATTTGGTTTATGATAAATTCTTACAAGTAATTTAATAGCATATTTTTCTCCTCTCATTACTAGTCTTTCTAATATTTCAATACATTTTAAAGCATTGAAATCTTCTGTATCATTTGCATAGTGTTTTGATAACGTAATATTAGAAAAAACATCTCCTGTCTTTGAAGCTTCTATTAGGTAATTTAAAGATATTTTCTTATCAGATACTCTTGTATAAAATTTATTGAGCTGTCTATATTTTCCTTTCTTTGCAAGCTTTTTAAAAAGCTTTTTATTGAACTCCGTAAAATATTTTTTATTACTATACATTGTAGTTTTATCTAAGATTTTTTCTATTAGTTTCCAATCATTGCTTTTAATAATATAATCTTGGTACTTTTCTTTAATTTTAACTATTTCTGGAGAGAATCTATATCTATCATTTGCATATCTTGCAAGCGAAACTATTGTATCTATATCTCCACTTTGTGCGACTTCATCAAAGTATTCTACTGCTTTAGTATATTCCCCTTTATATGAATAAAAATATCCCAAAGCTTTTTTAAATGAAATCAAATTTTTATTTTTTTCTTTAAAGTTCATGTAACTTTTATAATCTTTATTCTTAGCATAAAATTTTATTACATTTAATGCACTTTCATAGCTACCTAAACTTGTTGCTTTTTTATGATATGCGATTGCTTCTTTTGAATTAAATTTCTTTTTATCTTCTAACTTTGCATACAATGTATTTATAATCATTTCGTTTTCGTTTAAAATTTTAAGTTTATCTATAAATCTTTTAGCATTATCAAAATCTTTATAACGTATAAAATACTTAATACTCTCTTTTAGTTTTTCTTTATCATTAAAGCTATATTGGGTATTGATAGCTTCCATGCTCTCTTGAAAACTCTTTCTATAGCTTTTCATTTTATCAAAATAGTAATCATAAGGTAAAGTAAACTTTTTGTTTTGAATATAAGTAATCATATCAAGACCTTTTGGAAAAGAATTCTTTTTATCAAGAAACAAAAGCACTTTAGTTAACTGCTTATTACTGAAAGTTTTATAGTTATTTTCTAGAACTTCCTTAAGTTTTTTACTTTTTCTTTGTAAAGTAAATTGTTCTATTTGATTAAAAACTCCTTCAAAATCCTGTGAGTTTTTAGATAATGTTAAAAGTTTTTTGCTTTTTTCTTCTCCATTAGCAATATTATATTTATACTTTTTAAAGATTTTATATAACTTATAGACATCATTTTTATTACTTTTTTCATCTATAAGTTTGTACCATTTTTCATAATAAAATATACCATTTTTAGTATTTAAAAAATCATACTGATTCTCTAAACTAAGCATCGCTTTTACATCACCTTGGTTTGCTTTTATTATAAGCAAACCTTTTGATGATATTTTTTCTGGGGATAAAGTACTACAAGAGATAAAGAATAGGGCCATAAAACATAATAGTATTATATTTTTCATTACATGTTTTCTAGGAAGCTTTTTGCTATTTTTTGTACTTTTAGTTTATGATGATTAGAAAACTCTTCTAATATTTGTTTTTTTGACTCTTGCGTTTCTTCTCTATTATCATTTGAAATTTCTCGTAAAATAAAAATGATTTTATTTTCTTTATAATCTTTAGCAGTGTTATATAAGTCAATTTTAGTATAAATATCCATCAATGCTTTTAAGAAGTTTTTGTCTTCCTCATCTTCGGCGTACTGAGCTTCTCTTGTAGCTTGTGATAAAATAAACATCAATGCAAAACTTTCATCTATTCCTAAACTAGTTATTTTATAAAAAAGTTTGTGAGTTAATCCATACGTTTCAAATTGATCTTCGTAAACTGCTTTCATATGATCATACACTCTACTTATATATCCGATTTTACATATCATATAAAGATATTTATCTTGTATCTCTTCATCAAAATAAGGGATGATTTCAGATAAATCATCAGGGGTATAGTGTTCTTTTTGATTTATTATGTTTTCTTGAATTTTATCAAAAGAGCTATTATTAAATAAAAAATCTTCGATTAGCTGAGCATTTGATTCTATTGCTTTTTTATATCTTAATTTCTCTTCTTCATCCATATTCCATTCTGGATTATCCCAAGGAGTTAATCTTCTAGCAAAATCAAAATTTGTTTTATCAAAATGTTGTTTACAACAAATAAAATATTCATCACTAGGTTCTATACCATTTATAAGTTTTAGAAACTCTCTTCTTGTTCCAAAATCTAAATATTGGATACTATCTTTTATAGCTACTACATTTTTATTTTGGTATGCAGCAATCATGGAACCACTCTCTTGTACTTCAGATAAATAATCATCACTGAGACTTTCAAGTCTATTCGCAAAAAAGTCTCGATATTTATTTCTATTAGCTCTGTTTATTTCCCAAGCTAAAATATACTCACTTTTTAGATCCATATTTTCTAAAAGCTCTATAAAGTCATAATAAACTAATGGATTTTTTTCTAATTCTTCTTTTGAATATTGATTAAAAAAGGATTTAGAAGTTCCATTGATTGTTTTTACAGGCGCTAAATCAAGAATCAATGTATATATTCTTAAAATTTGTTCTTTCATATCTTTTGATACATACTTATAAATATATACTATAGAAGCTAATAAACCTTGCATTTCATCACTACTAAATAAGCCAAGCATTGGAATACCCATCTCATGACCAACAAATTTTGTATCTACTTCTTGTTCATTTATAAATGAAAGCTCATTTAAATTTTCTCTAATTTTTTCTAAACTATGAGAGTAATCTATACAATACTCCAACACTTCATCTGCTAAATTTGACTGATCAACTGTCTCATTTCCTACATAATAACTTGTTTTTCCATACTCTTTTAAAATTGAAGCAAATACAACAAATACGTTATCTTGATAAAAGTTGATAAGTTTTTGAACATTTTTATCTTTAGGATCAAAATTTTTATGTATAATAAATGCAACACTTACCAAATATGAACCTTTTATACTAGGCCTACTTAATCCAGGCATCACTTGAACAATATCCTCCTCAACACCAACTGCTTTATTGTACATAACAGAAGATAAAATCTCATCCCAAAGTGATTTATCTTTCAAGAATAGGGCATTTAGTTGTTCTAAATCTTCCCTTGTGGTTTCATTGCCATAGATATCATTCATTAGACCTTGGATTTGTCTTATAAGGTCTTCTTTATTTGAAAAAAGTGTATATCTTTTAAATACTTCATCTAAAGCACAAAGTTCATATTCTTGTGTTAATTGTCTTATACTAAACTGATCTAAGTTTTGTCCATATGCTCTAAATAACACATCAACAGCTCTTAACGCTCGCTCTTTTGGACTAATATCATTTTTACTAAAAAACTTTCCTAACAATGATTGTCTTACTTCACATTCTAGTTGTTGAGTGATAAAAGATTCTGCTATATCAGATAAAAAATCTACACCATAATAATTAAATCTTTTTATAATCTCTAAGTCATTTTTTGCAGCAAAATATTTAAAATCTTTTATTTTTTTAACACTTTTTAAAAGTTCTTCATTTTTTCCATATAAAACATAGTCATAAATTTTCTCACCATTATCAAAACCTTTTGTAAAAAATTCTGCATTTATTCTAATAGTATCATGAATATCTTCTTCATAATCTTCAATTTCTTCAGACTCTCCATCTTCATCTCTTATAAAAGGATAATCTTCTTCTGTAAAATCCTCTAAAACTTCATCAATTTCATCTGAGAATATAACAAGCTCTTCTTCTATAGTTTTGTCTGTAAACTCTTCTTCAAATCTTTCTTCAAGATTTTCATCGATAATTACTTTAAATATTTTAGTACTTAAGTGTACAAAATCTTCATCTTCATTTGATCTTGGGTATTTTCTAAGGTAGTTTAAAAACTCCTCTTTAAAATACAGATAATCATCATAATTGTTTTTAAAATGTTCAAAAAGTTTTCCATTTGTATTCTCTCCATATTCATCATCATACTGCATAAAACAAGCAAAAAAGCTCTGTAAACTATGAGTATAAGCAAAAGCTTTTAATACATCTTTTGAAAAACCATGTTTCTTCATAAAATAAGGAAGATACTCAAAAATATAAGGTGCATGCTCATCATCCCAATAAGGAATAATATATTCTGAAATTAAATGAGTATATTTTGGATTGTGTAGAGCTAAAGTTGTTATGATATCTATTCCATAAACATTGCACTCATCATACCATAAATCACTCGAGTCATTTATTTTTACACTAAAAGAGATGATTTTATTTACAAATTTTAAAACTTCATCTTCCAATCCATGCTCTAATGCTTTATGGATTAAATAACATTGTGTAAATACATTTAATGAATTATCTATATAGGTATCATCAATTTTAAATAGATTATTTTTTGATAAATCAGCTGATAAATGAATAACTTTATCTAATATATCATTGTTAAACATCTCTTCTTTTGTTATGCTTTTACCTTGATTAGTGATAATTGGAAGATAGTTTTCTATCATAAAGTAGCCGTTATTTTCAGTGTATTTGAACACTTTTGACATCATTTTACTTAAAGTTTTTAAAGATGATTTTAAAGATTCTTTATCTTCAAAATTTACATCGATTTCAATTTCTTGCATTTATATCCTATTTAAACAAATTATTATTTGTTTATTTTATTTTAAATACGGATTTTAATATAAGAAAATTAAATCAAAGATTAATTTTCACTCTAAAATGAACGTTTGTTCATAAAACAGTAAAAATAGTATCTATATTAAGTAAATAACTAAGCAGTTAATGACTTATACTCATGAAGCGAATAATCATCTGTCATTCCACTAATATAATCAATCACTAATCGAGCACGATAATACCACTCTAAAACATCTTCATCTTCATGATCTTTTAGTTCAGCCACACTTTTTTTATAAGCAACGAGATGTTTAGTAGAAAGTCTCGAAAGAAGATTTTTACAAATTAAACAATTTACTCGTTCGCCATTTAACAACATCTCAAACTCATAAGTTGTAAGTTTTAAAAGAGGTTCATATATATCAAATAGTCCTTGAATAATGGCATATCCTTTTAATTCTAACTCTTGAACTTGTGAATTTGAATAGATATATTCTACTGATATATTTTGTAAAATCTCAATAGCAATTGAACACTCATGTAATTTGTCGAACTCCAAAAGAGCATTATTAAATGATCCTCTAAAAATATCATCATGATGTTTGATATATAAATCAGAAACATACTCTACTAGTCTATAGATAAGCTGTGCACGAGTAAGAGTCAAAAACATATTAAACTGATAAGGTTCCTCTTCACGCTCTTTTGCTTTAAAATAGTTAGTTTCCACTAAATCTAAAAGCATTGTTTCGTTTGTACCATATTTTTGATTTACATTAAAAGACTCTAATTTTATAAGCTCATAAATCTTATCTAACGTTAAAATACCTTTATCAACAGCATCTTCAATATCAGCACTTAAATAAGAGATATCATCTGCTGCTTCCATGATATATGTAAGTGGAAATCTATGCCCTGGTAATATCTCTAGCTTTTCACTAAGTTTGTCAACAAAATTCTTTTCACTAAAATAAAAACCAGGTTTTTTTTCTAAATATGAGAAACTCTTATCCCCTGATTTTTCCTCATAAGCAGCTCTTGTATATTTAATAATTGAAGCTGTTTGAGAATAAGAAAGGTTAAGCCTTTGAAGTTTATGTACGATTCTAATAGCTTGTGCATTTCCATCATAAGAACACAAGTCTTTTTTGAGTTTTTCCTTTACTATTTCATTTCCATACAAATTCATAAGGTTATTATCACAACATCTTTCCATCCATTCATTTATGGCAGTTTCTCCAAAGTGACCAAAAGGAGGATTTCCTATATCATGCAGTAAACTAGCCATCTCACACGTAGAGATAAAAGCATTTTCCAAACCTTTCATATTCTCGTTATCTAGTTTTCTCAAAATTGTTTTAGCTATAAATCTAGCCGTTTGAGATACTTCAAGAGAGTGGGTCAGTCTACTACGAACTGCTGCATTTAATTCTAAAGCAAACACCTGCGTACGTTTTTGAAGACGCCTAAAAGAGGGGGCTGAGATGATTCTACCTCTATCACTTTCTACAGACCAATCTAAATCAGACGACGGATAAAACTCTCTATGTGTTGTTAATTTTGTTGTGTAATCATTCATAAGATATATTATATCTTATATAGTTGTAGTTTTATTTAAAATGAGATATTATACACCCAATGGAACTCATAGATAAACAAGAAGGCATCTATTTATTAGATGATGAAAACCTTAATTTTCCCACACTAGATATGATGAAAAACGATCTCGTAGCAATAGGGGGAGACTTTCATCCTCAAAGAATAATAAACGCCTATAAAAACGGGCTATTCCCATGGTTTATAGATGAATACAATTATATTCACTGGTATAGTCCAGAACAAAGAATGGTACTATTTCCTAATGAATTTAGACTTACTAAAAGTCTTAAAAGAACTATCAAAAACAAAGGTTTTATAATAAAATCAAATGAAAATTTTGAAGAAGTGATAAATCGATGTTCAAGCATCAAAAGAAAAGATGAAGATGACACTTGGATAAGCGAGCCATTTATAACTGCATATACAAATCTTTTTAAACTAGGCTATGCTAGTTCTATTGAGTGTTATTTAGATGATAAACTCGTAGGTGGTTTATATGGTATCATGGTTGATGATGTTTTTTGTGGGGAAAGTATGTTTTCAGATGTAAAAGATGCTTCAAAAGTAGCTTTTTATTATCTTTGTGAACAAGCAAAACAAAATGGTATCAAACTTATCGACTGTCAAGTACACAATAATCATTTAGAATCTTTAGGTGCAAAAGAGATACCTAGAGTAGATTATTTTAAATATTTACAATAAAAAAGAAAGCATATGCCAGGAAGATTAGCTATATATGATGATATATCTTTTAAAGAAGATATTTTTAAAACTTTTGGAAATTTTCAAGATGATATTCAAGTATTATTTAAACGATACAATATAGCACCCACTATAAACATACCAATCTTTACAAATACACATAAATACACCTATGCACATTTTGGACTTATTCCATCATGGGCAAAAGATAGAACCAATATAAATATAAATGCACGAAGTGAAACAATATTTGAAAAAAGTAGTTTCAGAGAAGCATATAAAAAAAGACGTTGTATCATCCCTATAAATGGATACTATGAGTGGAAAAAAGATATAGATACAAAACTAAGTATTCCATATATGATACACTCATCAAGACAAAACTATTTTGCATTTGCAGGGGTTTATGAATATTGGTATGACAATACTATTGGCAAAACCATTTTAAGTTGTGCTTTACTTACTACAGAACCAAATGAAAAAATCGAAGCTATCCACGATAGGATGCCTGTGATACTAAAGAAAAATGATTGGAATACTTGGATTAATGACAACACTAATTATGATAAACTAAATACTTTATATCCTTCTGTATCTAATGATTTAATACAAATTACACAAGTAAGTGATATAGTAAATAGTGTTAAAAATGACTCTCTTGAATGTATAAAAAAATCTAACAAACAAATACTAGTACAAAATTCTCTTTTTTAATTAAGCTTTTTTTCTTGACACAAGAATAGATTTTTGTTATTATACTCAAAACAAACCAACTAGTTGGTTTTATTAAAAGGATAAAAAATGTCAAGATTAATAGAAGAGATAAATAACTATAAAGAGGCTTTTAAAGATAAAGTACCCGCAGATATACGTGAAATCATGCTAAAAGCAACAGAAAAGTTAGAAAAAGAAAGTATTAGTAAAGATGCTTTAAAAGTAGGGGCACAAGCTAAATCATTTACATTACCAAATGCTTTAGGTAACTTAATAAAACTAGATGAACTTTTAGAACAAAATGATTATATAGTTTTAAATTTTTACAGAGGAGCTTGGTGTCCATACTGCAACATGGAACTCAAAGCTTTACAAGATAGCAATGATGAGTTTGTAAAACTTGGTGCAAAAATCGTTGGTGTATCTCCACAAACACCTGATGCAAGTTTATCAACACAAGAAAAAAATGAATTAACATTTGAGGTGTTAAGTGATGAACACAATATTATTGCAAAAGAGTATGGACTTGTATTTTCTTTAGCAGAAGAATTACGACCTATTTATACAAAATTTGGGATAGATATCCCTACATCAAATGCAGACGATTCTTTTGAGCTTCCTATGCCTGCAACTTATCTTATCAATAAAAATGGTGAGATTTTATATAGTTTTATAGATGAAGATTATACAAAAAGATGTGAACCTCAAATAATATTGGATATAATTCAAAAAAATAAATAAGAGAGCATTATGCAAGATATTCGGACTAGACTTATAGAAGCAACATTTAAAGAGATATACACCAATGGTTATCATGGTACCTCTTTAGCCAATATCTTAGCAAGTGCAAATACTAAAAAAGGCTCGATGTATCACTATTTTTCTTCAAAAAAAGAGATGGTTTTGGTTATGATAGAAGAGAAACTAGAAACTAGAATCCAGAAAAGATGGGAAGAACTATCTCAAACAAATAGTAATATTATCGACTTCTTAATCTCTATTTTAAATGATACCCAAAATGTAGATATACAAAGAGGCTGTCCGTTAGGAAATCTCTTACAAGAAGCACTCAACGACGATAAAGATTTTGCTAAAATTTTAACTCAAATCTTAGATAATTGGAAAAATATGTTTTTAGCTATTTTACAAAAAGCAGATAAAAATGGTGAATTAAAAGAAAATATAGAGATAGAAAAATGCGCAACATTTATAATAGCAGCTCTTGAAGGTGCATATCTAATAGCAAAAAAAAGTAAAGATTTAAAAGACTATGAAGACTCTATGGATCAGCTAAGTTTTTATCTAGATTCTATCAAAAAATAATACTCTAAAAAAATACTCCGATGATTACTCTAATAGCAAGAAAAGATAAGAGTACTTTTAAAATAAACACAAATCTCTTTCCATCTATTTTATCTCGCAGTTTTGTACCTGTATAACTTCCTATAACACTACCAATAATCATAGCAAACAAAATACCAATATAATCAGAAAATACAAAACCAAAAAAAATAAAAACAAATATTTTTAAAATATGTGTGATACTCATCAAAATAGCACTTGTAGCAACCACTTTGTTTTTATCTTTATAATCTTTTAAAAGAAGAGTCATAGTAAGTGGTCCAGTTGCACCTACTACTATAGAGAGTCCTGTTTGAAAAAATCCAGCTAAAAAATAACTCTCATATTTTTTTATTTTTTCATTAAACTTTTTTGACCACAATGATAATAATATATAAATACCGATAAATAAAGGAACATACTCTAAAGATATAACATAAAGTATCGAAGCAAAAAGTGCTATACCACATATAGAACCCAATACAAATTTAGGTATCACTTCATATTGAATATCCTTACGCCCAAATAATGCACGTGAAAGATTACTCGACATTTGTGTTAATCCATGTACAGGAATAAGTGCATTTAAAGGTAAAAAAGACGGAAGTATCGCAATGAGTATCATCCCACCACCCAATCCTACTATCCCTGCAATAGTTGAAGTAAAAAAGCTAAGTAATCCTAAAATAAATTCTGTCATGTTATTTATCTAATTTTTTAAAATCAGTATCATAGATATATTCTGAAATCTCTTCTAAGGTAGATAAATCAAACCCAAGTTCTGGCATAAGTTTATATTTTTTAATAGCATCATCCATAAGAGATGTTTCCTTTTTTGGATACTGAACCCATCTAGACATATAGTTTACAAACTCTTTTTTATTTGGAAATGCTGATTTATATCTTTTTTGTATTTCCATAATAGAAGGTGCAGAAAGAGACTTGTTTTCTAAATGACAAGTGACACAATTACCACTAAATAAAAGTGATTTAAAATTATCCGCTTGAAGATTTAACATAAAAAATAATATCACTAATAATCTCTTCATCTTTTTTCCTATATGCTTTCATTATTATACAATAATAAACTATCTAAAAAGGATATCAAATGAAAATATTATCAATATTAACACTATTTTTTTCTAGCCAAATTCTTGCAAACTATGCCTTTAGCAATGAGAAAACAGTAAAAATAGAGATGCATGGTGTAAAAAGCGAACAGTTCTCAAATACAAGTGGTTTTTCAAAAATGAGATCTGGAGGACTTAAAGAGATGAGTCCTTTTCTTATCAATAAACCAAAAAAACCAATGCAACCTGAAAAAAAAGATATACCTGAACTAGAAGATATAGAACTAAAATAAGATTTGATATAATTAAATTATAAATAATACAAAACAAGGTGACAAATGAAAACATATAGGTTTATTTCATGGAATGTAAATGGTATACGAGCTGTTGAAAAAAAAGAAGCTCTTAAATGGGTCGATAATGAAACAGTGAATATTTTAGGACTTCAAGAGATAAAAGCAGAAGAGGATCAAATCCCTGCAACTATTTTTGATAAGGAGTTTACTTTTAAACATATCAACCCTTGTAGTATAAAAGGGCGTTCAGGTACAGCACTTTATAGTGATACAGAGCCATTTTTTCATGACAATACAAAAGGCGTAGATATATTAGAAGAGGGTCGTATCAACGAAGCGCATTTTAATTTTGGAGATAAAAAAGTAGCATATTTTAATGTATACTTTCCAAATGGACAAAGTAAAGAAGAGCGACTAGTTTACAAAATGGGATTTTACGATAGATTTTTAGAACATTGTGAAAATCTCAAAAAAGATGGTTTTTCTATTATCGTTTGTGGAGATGTTAATACTGCACACCACCCTATAGATTTAGCAAGACCAAAAGCAAATGAAAAAAAATCTGGCTTTTTACCTATGGAACGTGAATGGATGGATAAGTTTTTAGCGCATGGTTATGTTGATACATTGAGACATATAAAAGGGGATGAAGAAGAGCTTTATAGCTGGTGGTCGTATAGAGCAAATGCACGAGCGAATAATGTAGGCTGGAGAATCGACTATTTTTATGTAAGTGATGATTTAAAAGACTCAATAAAAGATGCATATATCATGAACGAATACATGGGAAGCGATCATTGTCCCATAGCATTAGAGATAGAACTATAAAATCTAAATAAAAGGAGCATACAATGAATCTTATTTTCATATATGGCCCTCCAGCAGCAGGGAAACTCACTGTTGCTAAAGAGCTTTCAAAACAAACAAACTATAAACTTTTTCATAATCATCTAACATATGATACTGCATATTCTTTATTTGGAGATGATGTATATTCAAAAGCATTTAAAGAGTGTTGTGAAAACCTACGTATCATAGCTATAAAAGAAGCAGTAAAATATGATGTAAATATGATATTTACTTTTGTATACGATCATAAAAATGACCATAATTTTGTAAAAAAAATAAGTAGTATAGTGGAAAGAGCAGGTGGTAAAATCTATTTTATTTGTCTCAATCCATCGCTAGAGACAATAAAAAAACGAGTAGTTGCGGAAAATAGAAAAATATATAAAAAAGTTTCTTCCCAAGAAGAACTGGATACTTTTATAAATCATTATGATATTTATTCGACTATACCAGATGTAAAGTCATATACTATAAATAATACTCTTTTAGCTCCCCAAGATGTTGCACAAGAGATTTTAACATATATGGGAACTAAACAGTAGTTTTTATATTCTTCCTAAGATAGGTAAAAGTTTTGTTTTTAATGTATCTGCATTAAAAGGTTTTACGATGTAATTATTTACACCACTTTTAAGAGCTTCTATAACCTCTTTTTTTGATCCTTCAGTTGTAATCATAACAATAGGTGTATTTTCACTTTTAGGAATCAGTCTTAAGTTATTAACAAGTGTTAACCCATCCATCTTAGGCATATTCCAATCTGTCAAAATAAGATCAAAAGTTGTAGATGATTTCATCTTTCCTAAAGCATCTAATCCATCTACTGCTTGCGTGATACATTTTGGATCTATATCCAAATCGATTAATGTTTTTGTGATGATTCTTCTCATTGTTGAACTATCATCTACTACTAAAATATTTTTTTCTATCAACTAAAATCCTTTAAAATTAAGCCATTATATTAATTTGTTAATTAAATTGCTATAAATGTTTACATTAAAACTTAAAAAATTTATTTTATGTATATATTTTAAACACCATAAACTATTAAATGGCAATACCTTTTTGTTTTGCTAGTGTTTCAAACTTTTTTTCACCAATTTCACTTTTGATATAACTCTTTGTTTCGACACAAGTATCACAGTCACAAGACTTCGGTAGTAAAAGCATTAATTTTTCAGCGCCTGATTGAGAATTGTTAGATAAGTTATTTTTTTTCATTTTAAATCCTTTTTGTGTGTTATTTAAATTATATAATTTCTAGGTACCATCTTACACACCTGTTTTTAGAGTATTATTTGGATTATTTAATAGATTATTTAACTAAGTTAATTTTAAGATATTGATTATTTTTTATTAATTTCTTTATTTTTTAAAAAAATGAATAAATAATAAACAAATATACTTTTTTTTGATACAATAACTTATAATTAAATAAAAATAAATATTTACTTTTTAAAATAAATATAACTTTAAAAGGAATGCAAAATGAAATATACTTTTACACATGTAACAGACAAAGAGACTTTAGAAAAAGTACATCGTTTTCGATATAAAGTGATGCATGATGAGTTGGGTTGGATTTGTGAAAACAAAGAGGGTAAAGAAACAGATGATTTTGATAAATATTGTGATCAGTTTGCAGTATTAAATAGCGATGATGAGATTTGCTGTACTATGAGACTTATTCATAATTCTCCTATAGGTTATCCTACAGAAAGATTTTTGGATTTAAATGAAGAAAAATATAAATTTGATCGTGATAAATTATCAGAGATGTCGCGTATTTTTATAGATGCAAAACATAGAAATATGAGAGAGACAAAAGTGTTTATTAGTACGATAGTAAAAGAACTAGCATATGAAAAAATGAAAGAGCACGGGATAGAATACTGTTATGGTATGCTAGAACAAAAGTTTTTAAAACTCGTAAATATGTATAAAATACCTTATCAACCGATCAGCGACATTGAGCAAGACTATGATAAATTCAAATACCCTAGTATCTTGTACGTAAAAGAGATGGAAAAACAAAATCCAGCACTAAATATGTGTAAATAATAATTTTTAAAAAGAAATTTAGGAAGAAAATAATAATTTAAGAATCAAAAAGTTTTTCTATGATAGAATTATAATGTAAAAAGTAATTATTAATTTTTAGATAAAAGTTTTTTATAAGGTTTCTAGAAACTTATAAAATAGTTGATGTTAAATTATTGGAGAATAATATGAAGTTTAAGTTTTTTGGGAATGTTATAGGTACTAGTTCATTTCTTCTTGCAAGTGTTACTAGTCTACATGCCCAAAGTGATAATATTTTAGCTTCAATCTCAAATGATTTAAACCGCTTTAATACAGTTGCTACAATCACAAAACAAAATGAACACTATCAGCCTTATATCATATCTGTGTTTAAAGGTAAAGAGTTAGAAACACTTGGTGTATCTAACTTAAAAGAAGCGCTTCATCTTGTACCTGGTATAGATTTCGCAACAGATAACTACAACAACCAAACACCTATATTTAGAGGTTCTAACTCTTTAGCATATGGTCAAACAAAACTTTTTATTGATGATATCGTTGTCAATAACCTTTTCTTTGATTCTTACTCGGAATACTTAGGTATGCCTATTGAGATGATTAAAAGAATAGAAGTAGTACGAGGACCAGGAAGTAAAACAAATGGTGTAAATGCATATGCTGGATCTATCAATATCATCACTTACGCAGAAGACTTTAAAGATTTTGAATCAAAAGATAAAATGGTTTTTAAATATGCATCTCAGGATTATAGAATGGCTGGTTTTATCAAAAAATTTAAAACGGAAAACCTACAAGCAACAGTTGATTTTTACTATCAAGATGATAACAAAAGATTACAAGCAGGACCAGATGGATACTCGCAAGGTTCTATGAGCTATCAAAAACCTGCTGGTTCGGGTACATATATTTATGACAATAGAGGTTTCTCGCAAAATGGAGATGCTCCTGTATGGGAAAAGGATTATTCATTGAGTCTTAATCTTAAATACAAAGATTTTACACTAAAAGGAAGATCGTTAGATCATACCCAAGGAAGTGCTTATGGTATCAACCTTTCATTACCTCAAAATAATGATAGATTAAAACTACCTAGCCATTATTTAGAATTGGGATATAACAAAGATATCAATAACTTTCATCTTGATATTAAAGCTGGTGTAAAACTTGATTCGTTTGATTCTAAAGCAAAACTAGCACCTAGTGGCATGTCATTTATGGACGTTCCTAACGTAGTAAATGGTACTGCAAATGATATCGATCGTGTTCTTTTTGCAAATGGGATTTTTGGTGAGCATTTAGCAAAACAAAGAACACTCTACCACTCAACATATGTAACATACAAAGGTGCAGATAAGCATATCATAACAGCTGGTTATCGATTACTAGAAGAAAAAACAATAGATATGGTATCTAAACTTTCTAGTTGGTCTACTGGTGATGCTGCGCTTGTTGACTATACTGTAACGTATCCTTTTTTTAACAAAAATGCAAAACGTGATATACAAATACTTTCTTTACAAGATGAATTTCAATATAACAATAAAATAAATTTTATATATGGATTTAACTATGAACAAACATCATATGAAGATGCAGGATTTGAACCTAGAGTTTCTATGGTGTATCAACAAAATCTAAACAATATTTTTAAAGCGATCTACAGTAGAGCACATAGAAACCCATCATGGCAAGAGATGTTTACAGCAAACAACAACGCTTCTATTGGAAGTACAGATCTAAAACCTGAAAAAGTAGATGCTTATGAATTAGCATATATTAGAAAATTTTCAAGAGATACATACTTACAAACAAATGTTTTTTATCTACAAAATAAAGATCAAATTTCAAACTCTGCAAAAAATGCATCGTATAGAAATATAGTAGATACTGATATTCGTGGAGTAGAGCTTGAATATAGTGGAAATATCACTTCTAGTGATAAACTCTATTTAAATTATTCTTTTATAACTGGTTCATCAAAAACAACAGATACAGGTATGACCTCTTCACTCACAAATGTGCCGCAGCACTTAGCAAAAGGATATTATATTTATAATTTAAATAACGCCTTATCATTAAGTGGTATTGTCAAACATGTAGGTTCAAAAGAGCGTATTGATGGGGACTATAGAAATAAAGTAGATGATTATACTACACTAGATACCACTATGACCTACAACAATCATAAAAATGATTATGCTCTTAGTTTCAGTGTTAAAAATATCTTTGATGCTGATGTCAAATATCCATCAAAACCAAATACCTACATAGAAGATTATACCCAAGAGGGCAGAAAATTTCTACTTACTATAAGAAAGGAGTTTTAGATGAAAAAAATACTTTTTCTTTATTTAACTCTTGTAAATATAGTTTTTGCGTATAACTATGACGATGTTATCCTAAAAGCACAAGCTTCTATTTTTCCTAAAATTATACTTTTAGATAAAAAAATAGAAGATAAATTAATTGATGGAAAAATCATATACACAATTGTATACAACAAAGATGATTATCTTACAGCTTTATCAATTGAGAAATTTATTGATAAAAATTTTCAAGGCCAATTAGATAAATATGATTATAAAATAAATTTAGTCGAATTTGAGAATTTTTCACTAAAAACAGAGGCGTCTGCTATTTATGTATTGAACCAAAGTGATCAAATTGAAAATATAGCTACAATGGCAAGGGAAAAGGGTATCATATCATTTTCATATGATATCAATAATCTCAAAAAAGGGTTAATGTTCTCTTTGGTTATTGAAAAATCAACTGTACTTTATCTAAAAAAAGAGATTCTATTTACTAAAAAAATAGAATTTGTAGATGCATTATTGCAAATGGTTCGTTTTGTTGAAAAAGATTATTCTTATCAAAATGATAAAAACTTTCAAAATAGATTGAATTCTCGTATATATTATGCTAGTATCTTTTCAAGATAATGATATTTATGGAGTTTAGTTTATAAAATGAAAGAAAAAATAAAATCACTTTCTAGTAAAATAGTTTATTTAATAACAGTAGTTACATTGGTTTCTATTTTGCTTATTTTTAATGTATTTGAAAAAATAAATAAAGAAGCATTCTATAATATAGAAACAGAAAAAGCAAAATTGGTTCTAAGTACAATAGAACCACTTATAGCCCTAAATATATATCTAAACCTGAACGATAGAATAGATCAACTTGCAAAACAACTTGTAACAAACCCAGATATTTTAGCAGTAAAAGTACTACAAGGTGATAAAGTTATCAACGAAATAAAATCACAAGAGTTTGATAAAAACATTGATGATTCTTTTATTGTAAAAAATGATATTTTTCAACCAAACTCTAAAAAAAAGATAGGTACACTAGTACTTACCTATTCAAATAAAAACTATAAAGAACTTATAGATAGATATACAACACTACTCATAAAAGTACTTTGTCTTTTTGGACTTTTTTTCTTACTTTTTGGTTTGTATGTAAAAAGACTACTCTCACCATTACGAGATATTGCTCAGTTAGTAAGAGGATATTCTCCTGAAAAAAACATCAATATACCTTTTGATCATCAAAATAATGAAATAGGTTTTATTTCAAGTGCTTTAAATAATATGCAACAAAGTATCCAACAGTATTCAAAACAACAACAAAATATCAATAAATACTTAGAAGAAAAAGTAGATGAAAAAACAGTAGAATTACGACAACAACTTTACACAAATACTCTTACAGGTTTACCAAATAGACGAAGTTTACTTCATGATATCAATCATTATGAAGAGGGTGCTTTACTTATTATTAATATTGATGACTTTAAAGAGATAAATGATTTTTTTGGTCATGCAGTAGGAGATAGTATACTGATATCATTTTCACAAAATCTTGCAAATATGATAACAAGAGAAGACAATGCTACACTTATTCATCTTTCTGGAGATGAATTTGCATTGTTATTTGTACAAAAACCTACAAAAAATGAGTTTATTGAATTTGCAAATACACTTCTTAAAAGTATTGAAAAAATGATTTTTAATCATGAAAACAATGTACTAACATTAAGAGTAACTATGGGTGGAGCATATCAAATAAAAGAGGCTTTGGAAAAAGCAGATATCGCATTGAAATCAGCAAAAAAACAAGCTAAAGATTTTTTACTATATGATGAAACGTTAAATGTAGAACAACAATACAAAAATAATATGGAGTGGACTAAAAAACTTAATTGGGCAATAGAAAATGACAGAATCACACCTTTCTTTCAACCAATTTATGACAATAAAACAAAACAAATTGTAAGTGCAGAGTGTCTTATTCGTCTAGTCGATGACAATAAAAAAATAATAAGTCCTTTTTTCTTTTTAACTATTGCTAAAAAAAGTAAACTTTATTCAAAATTAACAAAAATAATGATTCAAAAAAGTTGTCAATATTTTGAACATTTAGATTGTGATTTTTCTATTAACTTATCTGTAGAAGATGTACTAGATGAAAATATTGTTTCATATATTTCACAATCTATTAAAAAATATAATGTGAGTCACAAAATCATTTTAGAGTTACTTGAAACTGAAGAGATAGAAAACTACGAAGAGGTTTCATCATTTATAAGTGAGATGAAATCTTTAGGATGTAGAATTGCTATTGATGATTTTGGTTCAGGATATTCAAACTTTGAGTATTTATTAAAATTAAATGTTGACTATATCAAAATTGATGGATCATTAATAAAAAATATTGATACTGATGCAAATGCTCAAATTGTTGTGGAAACTATTGTGAATTTTGCTAAAAAACTCAATATTCTTATAATCGCAGAATATGTTCATAATGAAGGTGTTTATAAAAGAGTACAAGAACTTGACATCGAACGTTCTCAGGGATTTCATCTAGCTGAACCTCGAAATACTCTTACTTTATAAGTAAATAATAACACCCTCTATATCTCTTTAAATATAGATAAATACTCTCTAAATCACAAGTTAGAATATAACTTTAAAAATTATACCTAAATTTAATTCATACTTTATTTCACTTGTGATAGTATAATTAAATTAAAATTTTAAGAAAAGGTTTCCATGATATATAATAGTGAAAAAGAGTTACCTATTGATTATCTTTTTGTTTCAGAGACAGACGAAAAAGGTATTATTACCTATGCAAACGATTACTTTTCTAAAATATGTGGTTGGTCACGTGACAGCCTTATAGGTAAGCCACATAATATAATAAGACACCCAGATGTACCCAAAATTGCATTTCAGGATCTTTGGTCAACTATACAACAAAACAAATGGTGGTCAGGATTTGTAAAAAATAAAAAAAAAGATGGTAGATACTATTGGGTTCATGCTATTGTTTTCCCAATAACATTAAAAAATGGTAAAAAAGGGTATAGAAGCAGAAGACGTCAAGCAACGCAAGAAGAGATACTAAATGCTGAAGAATTTTATAAAAGTTTAATATAATGCTTCAAAATACAACAATCAAGAAAAAACTATTTTTATTGGCAGTTATACCAGCTTTGGCTTTTTTACTTTTTGCAGGAAATATACTTTATGTCAATAAAAATAAACTCGATAGTATTGGTCATGTTAATTCCCTTATTTCAATAAACAATAATATCTCAAGCCTAATATTAAACCTGCAAAGAGAACGGGGGTTAAGTTTAAACTATCTTCAAATTAAAGATAAAGAAACAAAACTGAGACTTGTAGTGCAACAAAGTCAAAGTAATAAGTTTTTAAAAACATTTCAAGATAAACTTGATTTAGAAAATTCATTAATCAATAATCTAAAAACACTTTCAACACAAAGAGAGGATATTAGAAAACATAAACTGAAACGTCAAGAAATTTATGATTTTTATTCTAATCTTATTTTGCAAATACTCACTGCTAAGAATAATCTATTTTTAGTTGTTACAGATGAACAAATAGCAAGAATAACATATCAAAACTCTAAACTACTCATCGCTATAGAAAATGCCAGTCAAGAAATAGCAATACTCAACAATATTTTTTTAGATAAAAATATCACTATAGAACAATTTATAAAATTTAGTTTTGTACATATTAAACAATTAGAAAACTTGAATACATATCAAGAACTATTAAAAAAAGATTCAAATACTTTAAATCTTGATAATAAAAAATATTCTAAATATACCGATATTATAACCGATCAGTTAAGTAGTAAAAAGATAACAAAAGATACACATGAATGGCATAAAGTTTCTACAAAACGACTAGTAAAGCTTATAATAATATACAATAAGGCAGAAATAGATTTAACACAATACATAAAGGCACACCAAAAGGAACTTTTCAATAATTTTATATTGACACTTTTTTCGATAATCATCATTTTTCTAATCATATTAATACTTTCACACTATATCGTTAAAAGTTTTCTATCATCTCTATATAAACTTTCACATGGTATTGATGACTTTATATTATTAATTATTTATAGAGATAGAAAAATAAATGATATAGAGATAAATTCAAATGATGAGATAGGTGATATCGCTCGAAATATCAACTACAACAGAAAACTTATAGAAGCATGTTTTAAATGTGATGAAAGAGTTATCAATGAAGTATCGCAAGCTGTACGAAATGCCAAAAACGATATCCATTTAGTTCAAGAGATTAAATGTTTTGCGGATAATGTACTCTTAGAAAATATGAAATTTGATTTCAATGAGATGATGGAGATATTAAGACTCAGAACCGATGAACTTGCATTGTATGACAAAAAACTAGAGAAAACAATCAAAACAAAAACAAGTGAACTTGAACGAGTAAATGAGAACTTGCAAGTTTCATACAAAGTTCTCGAAGATGAAAAAATACGGCTTAATAATTTTAGTGATTTTTTATCATCTCTGAATACAGTTGATATAGAGTATTTAGCAAATAAAACACTAGAACAAGTTTTTAATATTTCAGAAGCATTACTTGGATACTTCTTAATATATGAAGATAATGCATTAAAAATATTATCTTCAAAAGCCATAGATAAAAATACATTAAATGAAAATAGTGATTTTATTTTATCTAGTCCTTTATTGTTGGAAAGTTTACAAGAAAATAAAATCATAAGCATAGAAGATATACCTGCAAAAGTTTTAAAACCTATTAATATTGGTTTTGCAAGTATAAACTTGCATAATTTTTATGCATTTCCTTTAGTATTTCAAGATAAACCATTAGGGTCTATTATTCTAGCAAGTGCAAAAGTGATGGATAAAGATTATATTCAAGGATATATTCATGCATTAACAAGTTCTCTAAATAATGCATTGAGTTATAACTATATACAACACCAATCAGTGATACTTGAAAAAGCAAATGTAGAACTACAAGAATCAGATAAAATGAAAAGCGAATTTTTAGCAAATATGTCACATGAACTAAGAACTCCTCTTAATTCAATCATTGGATTTTCTAGTATTTTGAAAAAGAATAAAAAAGAAAACTTGGATATAAAACAAATAGATCAGGTGAAAAAAATAAATAATAATGGAAGACATCTTCTAGAACTTATAAATAATATTTTGGATCTCTCTAAAATAGAATCAGGAAAACTAGAAGTAGATCCGCGTAATATTGATATCATCAAGTTCGTTCAGGATACAGTAGATATGATTCAAGGTCAAGTTGATATAAAAAATGCCCAACTCATTGTAAAAAACCACACATCAGATAAAGAGATCATCATTTCTATAGATGAGATAAAACTACGACAAGTTCTTTTAAATATCATAGGAAATGCACTTAAATTTATACCTCAAATTGATGGTCATATTGAAGTTAATTTATATTATAAAGAGAACAAAATTTTTATTTGTATTAAAGATAATGGTATAGGTATTCCTAAAGACAAACTCAAATTAATTTTCGAACCTTTTAGACAAGCAGATGGAAGTACCACGCGAAAATTTGGGGGAACAGGATTGGGTCTTGCTATATCTAAAAATATAATAGATTTATTAGAAGGTGAATTGATCGTTGATTCTGTAGTAGGTGAGGGTTCTACTTTTTGTATAGTATTACCAAAAATAAATTTAATTGATGAAGAGAGTAAAGAAAAATAATGAAAAAGATATTAGTTATTGAAGACAATCAAGATAATGCAGATTTAATTGAAGCATTTTTAGAAGATAATTATGAATTATCTTTTGCAATGGATGGAAAAAATGGACTAAAAAGTGCTATAGAAAATACACCAGATTTAATTTTACTGGATATCTCTTTACCTGAAATGGATGGATTAGAAGTCGTTAAAGAGATACGTAAAAATACTAAAATATCAAAAACATTAGTTGTCGCACTTACAGCACATGCTATGCTTGGGGATAGAAATATGTTTTTAAAGGAGGGCTTTGATGCTTATTTATCAAAACCTATTTATGATGAAGATGATTTAATTCAATTAATAGAATCACTTCTTAAAAGATAAAATATGACAAAAAAACAGTTAAAACAAAAAATTAAATTATTAGAAAATAGTCATTTAGAACTCAAAGAATCAAACAAACAAAAAAGCGATTTTATTGTAAATATATCACATGAATTAAAAACACCTCTTAATTCTATAATAGGTTTTTCTTCTTTACTTTTAAAAAATAAAGATGAAAACATCAATGATAAACAACTCAAATTTTTACAATCAATAAATAGTAATGGAAAAAAGCTATCAGAGCAACTTACTGATTTAATCGAATTAAGTAAAATAGAAGTAGGAAAGCTTACTTTACATAGATCTAAAATAGATGTGATATTGATGATAAATAATACTATACAACTATTGCAATCCCAAGTAAATGAAAAAGCATGTAACATTACTTTTATAAATGAACTTGATACGGAAGAATTATTTTATACTACAGATGAACATAAAATACAACAACTTTTTATCTATATAATAACTCATATACTCCAATCAAGTATTATTAGTAAAGGAAAAATTTCTATATCATTAACTCAAGATAAACAAAACTTTATTATTTCTCTTTGTGATAAAGGTATCGAGATAAATAAAAAAGAGTTAAAAGAAAAAATCAAAAAACAACAAAAAGATTTTGCTATTTTAATCTCAAAAAATATAACAAAACAACTCAAATTAAATTTAGATATAAAATCAGTAAAAAATACGAATGGTTTACATACTCTATATCTACCAAAAAAGGATGACAATGGATAAAAACATTTTAAATTCCAATATTTTAATTGTTGATGATTTACCTGACAATATTTTACTTATTGAAGATATTTTAGAAACAGAAGGTTTTCAAAATATACACACAACACTTAATGCAAAAGATGCATTACAGTATATACAAAAAAATAAAGTAGATTTAATTATCCTAGATATCACTATGCCTGGAATGGATGGAATAAGTGCATGTAGATATATTCGAAAAAAACTAAAACTTCAAGATATTATGATTTTACTTGCAACTGCAAAAGATGATGTTGAAACACTTAGAATAGGGCTAGAGGATGCAGGAGCAAATGACTATGTAAAAAAATCATTTGAAAATGGAGTAGAACTATTATCAAGAACAAAAAACTTACTTTTATTAAAACAACAAATTGATATAACAAAACAAAAAGAAAAAGAACTCAAAAATAAAAACAAAGAGTTACAAGCATTAACAAACCTACTTGATAAATATATCATCACTTCTAAGACAGATAAAAAAGGTATCATCACTTATGCAAGTAAAGCCTTCTCAAAAATTTCTGGATATGACAAAAGTGAACTTTTAAATAAACCACATAATATCCTCAGACATCCAGATATGGAAAAGTCAGTTTTTAAAAATATGTGGAAAACAATCAGCCAAGGGAAATTATGGCGTGGTGAAATAAAAAATAGAAAAAAAGATGGTGGGTATTATTGGGTTGATGCCATTATCACAGCTGATTATGATAAAAATCACAATATTCAAGGATATAGTGCCATAAGACTTGATATCACAGCACAAAGAGAAGCAGAGTTTTTAGCATCTTATGATTATCTAACGGCACTGCCAAATCGAGCAAAATTTGAAGAGATAGCAAAACATGCAATAAAAATGGCAAAACGAAACAAATCAATGCTAGCAATATTTTTCATCGATTTTGATAAATTTAAAAATATAAATGATACCTTGGGACATGATGTCGGAGATGAAATGTTAAAAATTGTAAGTAAACGAATGCAGTCTCAAATAAGAGAAACAGATACAGTTGCTAGAATAGGGGGAGATGAATTTGTTATTTTATTAGAATCAGTAAATGACATTCAAAATGTTAAAAATATAGCAGAAAAAATCCTACACTCTGTAAAAGAACCGATGGAAATATTTGAGCATATAGTTCATACAAGTGCAAGTATAGGAATATCTTTATATCCAAATGATAGTAAAATACTTTCAAAACTTATGAAAAATGCGGATAGTGCTATGTACTATACAAAAAGCAATGGACGAAATAACTATACGTTTTTTAATTAAATATAATTAATAGTATTATTTAGATAATATTAAGTTCCCATTTAACTCTATTCAGATATATTAAAAATATATAAAGGAATTCTATGCAAATTAATAATACTCTTTCTTCTAATTTAAACTTTGATACTAACATCACGCATAATAAAAAAAATGAAATAGATAAATCTAATGAGATAGTAAAAAGTCAGAATAGTGAATTTCATTTAGATATTAAAAATAATATTAATTTCAAAGAAATTTCATTTAATTTAACAAATAAAGAAATAGATGAAAAAATCAATACTTTACATGATATGAAAGATAAACTAGTAAATCCAAGTTTAGAAAAGTTGCCTACTTACGACACTGACCTTACTATAAGTATAGTAAAAACAGTTCCTCAAACTGCAAAGGAATATCATTTAAGTAAAATAAATGAATATAACGATGAGGAACTAAAAAAAGAACGTGATAAATTTATCCCATTATTAAATCCAAATCAAAAATTTTCTAATCAGAGAGAAAAAAATTCCTTTAAAGCACAAGTAGATGATCTTGATTGGTCAGTTTTAAGTAAAGAAGAATCTCAAATCCTTAAGAATAATCTAGAAAAAGCTCGTTCAACAGGCTTTGATACATTTGACAAGGCAAATGATTTTGACTCTATTTCAGATTTAGTATATTTTGAAAAGAAAAGACTAGAATCTTCAAATTCATTATCACTAAATAGAAGTTTTTTAATTGATTCTAATGGTCTATCAGGTATGAATACTTCTAAAAATGGTTCATTTAGTATGACAGAGCGTATTTCAAGTTCCTTCGGAAATAATCAAATATCTGAAAGTGAAAAGAATACTGAAAAAATGAATTTTGACACTCAAATCAAAGCACTAAATGAAATAGAAGATATGGTTCTAGAAATTTCAAAAAATTCTATTTCAATAAAAGAAAAAGAAATCATAATAAAAGATATAAAGGATTTATTAAAAAATGTTAATGGAGATTTATCAAAAGATATATCTAAAAAATTAGATGAAGCAATAGATAAACAAAAAGATGAACTGTTAAAATTAACACAAACAAACATAAATATTACATCAAATGAAGAAGCAAAAAGATATTTAGATAAAACAGAAAAACTTGATATAAATTTCAATAGTTTAGATGCTGAGGAAAAAACTGTTTATATTAGTAATAAACAAAATATAGTTAATACTTTATCAAGTGTAGATACTATGGTAAAAGATATTAAAAACGATAAAAACACTAAAAAAGAAGACGAACAATCACTATCTACAATAAACGATAATTTGACTAAAAAATTAAAGCAAATAATAGAAAAGGAAACTAGTCTTATAAAAGATCTTACTGGTAGCCTAAAAAAAATATCTACTGCATCAGAAGCAGTTACATTTTTAGAAAAAGCAGAAGAAATAAAATCAATGATACCGATGCTTTCAGATAATGAAAAAAAATTGTTAGATTGGAATAAAGAAGAAGCTCAATGGGCTATAAAAGCAGATAAAGAAGAATCAGCTGATATTGAAAAAAAGAATCTAATAGAAAATATTGATAAACTTATTTATATATTAGAAAATTCGAAAGAGGTAAATAAAAAAGTAGAAGATTCTGAAAAAAAGCCAAACTATGAAAAAGAATCTTTATCTTTTACTAATCAAAATATCAAACAACAAAATGGAAACTTTTATTTATCACAAAGTCTAAAATCTAATCAAAGCAATGTAATAAGACTAGTTAGTTAAAAAGTTTAATATTTTAACTATCTATTCTACTTCACATTTTATACTATGTGTTGAACATTTCTCATAAATACTATTTACTTCATCTTTAAACTCACCATTATCTTCAAACATAATAAGTGGTGGCAATATTTTTAAAGGTGACTTCGAACCGATCCTTGCATATACCATCACTAAACTAGCTTCTTTAGTAGCATTTGGATGAAGAAACTGTACAGCTTCCATATTGAGTTTTGATTCACCTATATATTTAACGATATTATCTAACTGTTTTGCATCATAACAAAAGAAAAACTTTCCATTATTTTGTAATAATTTTGCAGCTTTAAATATAAATTTATCTAAAGGCATACTATCACTATATCTAGCTATTTTTAAAGATTCATTTTCACTTTTTATCACATCACTATGGTAAAAGGGTGGATTTGATATTACATAATCAAACTGCTTATCAAAAGTATAGTCTAAAATACTTCCTTTATGGAGTAAATTTTCTATACCATTTACTTCAGAATTTTTTTGTGTTAAAAACTGAAAACTTTTTTGGATTTCACACTGATTTAAATTAAGTTTTGGATAATCTCTTGCAACTAAAAGTCCAAGTATCCCACTACCACTTCCTATATCTAAAAGATTACCTTTTATATTTTTATATTTTTCTAGATTTTTACAAATAAAGTTATATAAAAAATGGGTATCGCTATTGTAGCAATACCCATTTTGTGGTTGATATAAATTAAGTGTTTTAGCCTTAGTGTAAGTCTGCATTCAGTTTAACTTCTCTTGTTGATCTCATAGCAATAACTTGACCATTTACAGAGTTTTGTCTAAAGTGTACACCATTTACACCTTGGAAGTCCATACCTCTCATAAGTACAGAGATCTCTTTTTCTGGGTTCGCTTCAGAAATAGCAGCAACTGCTTTTTCAGATAAAGTGATTTTTGTTCCTGGAAGGATTGTAACACCAGCATCTAAGATACAAGAATCACCGATCGCTGTACCTGTACAAGAGTTAGCACCTAATAATGTATTTTCACCAATAGAAACTGGAACACCATCAGTACCAGAAAGAACACCAAGGATAGAAGCACCACCACCAACATCAGAACCAGCACCAACAACAGCAGAAGAAGAAATTCTACCTTCAACCATAACAGAACCTTCTGTTCCAGCATTAAAGTTGATGTAAGCAGCACCAGGCATAACAGTAGTTCCAGCAGCTAATTGAGCACCAAATCTAACTTTTGCAGTATCTAAGATTCTTGTATTATCAGCAGGAATAACGTGTTGTAAAAATCTTGGGAATTTATCAACAGCATCAATATTAGGGTATTTACCTGTTAATTTAAGAGTTAATTCATTTGCTCTTAACCAATCTAACTCAATAGGGTTGTTACCTTCCCAAGCTACATTGTGTAATAGTCCAAAGATACCATTTAAATTAAGACTTCTTAAAGCAGCTTTTCCAGTAGAAAGAGCGTTTAATTTTAAGTAAGCAGCTTCAACACTTCGAGCATTTTCATCTTCAAATACAAATACAACTTTGAAATCATCAGCAGATAAACCAAGCTCTCTTGGTAATGCAGAAAGATTTAAAATAAGTTGTACATTTTTATGAGCTTCACCCTCAGCTTCTTCGATGTATGGGTTAAAACTTTTGATACAG